>Ga0160428_1000330_pt1 | contig 55599 bp, 48 predicted proteins | sample SolpanmetagenomM_FD_108198 | JGI IMG/M metagenome (GOLD analysis project Ga0160428, IMG submission 108198) | Solar panel surface microbial communities from Lawrence Berkeley National Laboratory, California, USA - M | ecosystem: Engineered > Built environment > Solar panel > Unclassified ... | reverse complement strand
CGTGACCGCCATGATCAGCACGAAGAACACCACCACGATCGCGCAGGCATAACCGATGTCGTAATAAGCGAACGCCTCCTGATACAGGTAAAGGTTCAGCGTCTCGCTCGAGGTGCCGGGACCACCGCCGGTGATGACGAAGATGGTGTCGAACGCCTTGAGCGCGTCCACCGCGCGCAGCACCAGCGCCACCAGGATAAACGGCCAAACCAGGGGCAGCGTGATGTGGCGGAAACACTGCCACGGCGTCGCGCCATCGAGCTTGGCCGCCTCATAGGGATCGATAGGTAGGCTGGCGAGGCCACCGAGCACGATGAGCATGACCAGCGGCGTCCATTGCCAGGTCTCGACCATCACCAGCGTCGGGATCACGGTCGAGCTCTCATACACCCAGGTCGATGGCGGTAGGCCGATCGATGTCAGCAGGTAGTTCAGCACCCCGAGTTGCGGGTGGAACATCATCGTCCACACCAGGGAGATGGCGACCGGCGTGGCCATCATTGGCAGGATGAAGATGGTGCGCGCGACCCCGCGCAACGGGAACTGCTTGTTGAAGCACAGCGCCGCCACGAGGCCGAGCACGGTCGGGAACACCACCGCCAGCGCCGTGAAATAGAAGGTGCGCAACACCGCCCAGACGAAGCGCTCGTCCGTGAACATCCGCCGGTAATTGTCCAGCCCGGCGAAGCTCATCGGGCTGCTGACGTGATAATCCTGCAGCGACATGTAGAGGGTGAAGACCCACGGAAACACGATCACCGCCGCGACCACGATGCCGGCAGGCAGGATGAACAGCCAGTACCGACGGGCATAGTTGTTGCCCGTCCTGGCCCTCACCGGCGCCAGCGTGCCTGCCGTCGCCTGGCTCATCCTTGCAGCGACTTCTCGAGCACGGGCTTGAAATTATCGGTCGCCTTGCGCAGCGCGGCAGCCGGGTCGGTGCCGCCGATCATGTCGGTCAGCGCGACGCCGAACACGTCGCGGAACTCGGTAACCGGCACGATCTCCGGCAGCCCCAGGCGGGCGATCTTAGCGCTCTCGAGCAGGGTGGCGAGCCATTCCTGGCCGAACGGGCTGTTCTTCATCAGCCCCGGGTCCTGGTAGGTGCTCAGCCGCGGCGAAGCGCCGCCACCGCCCGACACCATGTTCAGCAACATCTTCTTGCCGGTGGCCCACTGGCAGTAGAGGTAAGACGCGTTCTTGACCTTGCTCTTGGCCGAGACGCCGACCGCATCGGTGAACACCGAGCAAGCGTGCGTCTTGGGGCCGGCCGGCATCACGGCGAAGCCGACATGGTCGGCGATCTTGGACTTGGTCTTGTCGACCAGCGGCGGCGTGAACCCGACGCCGTCCATCCACATGCCAATCTTACCCTGCATGAAACTGGTCTGGCACTCATTCCAGTTGAAGCCGACGACGCCGGGCGGGGCGCAATCACGCATGATGGCCTGGTAGTACTGCGCGGCGGCAACGGCCTCGGGCGTGTCGGTCAGCAGGGTGCGACCGTCCGGGGTAACGGTTGCCTGATTTTGGCCGAGCAGGATGTTGGTCCACACCGGCACGTTGGCGTTGCGCAAGCCGCGGGCAACGAAGCCGTAGGTGCCGGCCCCCTTGTCGGTCAGCCCGCGCGCGGCCTGCAGCATCTCATCAAATGTGGTGGGAACCTTCACACCCTTCTGGGCGAACAGCTCCTTGTTATAATAGATGAGCCAGAAATCCGTCTCGAGCGGCAATGAATCCATGCGCCCGTCCGGCTGCGTCGCGGCTTCCACGCTGGGCTTGCTGAAATCGGCGAAGTCGAAATCCGGCGCGGTCAGGCTCGGGTTGGCGACATAGGGGCGCAGATCCTCGAGCCACTTGCCGTTACCGACGATGCGCTTGGAGACGTGCAGCGAATAATGGAACACGTCAAAGCTCGGGCGGCCGGTCGAGAGTTCTAGGATCGCCTTGGAGCGCTGCTGCTGCTCCGGCATCTGCTCGGACTCCACCTTGATGCCGGTCAAGTCCTCGAACTCGCGCTGATATTTCTGTAGCGTGTCGGCACGCGGGTTCTTGGACATGGTGACGACCACCGTCTGGCCCTTGCACTGCTTCCAGTCGAAACCGTCCGCCGCACGACCGATCGAGGGCAGGCCGAATGCCGACGCGCCGAGTACGCTGGTGCCGGTCTTCAACAGGGTGCGTCTGTTCATGGTGATGTCTCCTCTCGCGCCGGCATCTATGGCCGATCGTCGTTGACGCTAATCTGGCCGACGTTACCGCCATCCGCCACTATTTCCGAACGACCGGGCTACGCCGTTGCCCCGACCGACGATGATAGGGCCGACATCAGCATGTCAGACTGAGGCGCGTCAGCGCACAGCCTCGATCCAGAAGGTCCTGCGGCGACTTCTCCGGAAACATTTGCTGGTAGCGGCGGAGCAGAGCATCCCCGAGTTCCCTGGCAGTTCGGACGTTCGGCAGGGAGTCGGCGAACTGCTCGCTGGTGACCGCCTCGATGGGAAGATGCTGAATGACCTCCGTGCACACTCCCCGGCGAGCAAAGGACGGGTCTATGACCGGCAGGACCTCGGAGCCCGTCGCCGACCTTCTTCCGGCTCTGACGATCGGGACGATGGCGTAAACCCGGCCGACCTCGTTCAGCGTGAATTCGAGATTGAAATGCACAAAGCTGGTCCTCTCTCGCTCCAGAAAGCGGAAATCCTGTTCGTGCAAACGAATCAAGGCGTCGACCTCCAGGCGGGCACATAGCTCGTGGATTGGCATGACGATCTCTCGGCCATCCTCAAGGACGCCGATCGACGACGTGTCGGAGAGTGGGAGAGGGAGGTGATTGCCGGTTGTCATGACGCTTCCAGGTCGTGACGAGTAGCCTAGTCCCAAAGCGTCATTAGCGCGCGAACAAACACGTCATCCTGGGGCGCCGACTTGTCGGATCAAACACGCTCTGACACACGGAAATGCGATGATGGAGTAGAATTTCATGATCCCGATGGCCCGCGTCGCCTTTTTTGCTGCCCTCTCGCTCGCCTTGCTGCCGTCGCACGGCCAAGCAAAGACCTTCGACCTACCCGACGCCAACCCGGCGGCGAGAGTCTATCTGCCGGATAGTTGGAAGCCGTCCGAGGTCGAAAAAGGTGTCGAGGCGACGTCGCCCGACGGCGAGACTTACGTCGCCATCGAGACGGCCACCGCGAAAGGGATGAACACCCTGATCGACGAAGACATCGACTTCCTCACCAAGCAGGGCGTGGTGATCGACCGCTCGACGCAGCAATCCAACGACATGCAGAGCAACGGCATGCCGGCCTCCCTGCTGCACTGGAAAGGCAAGGACAAGGACGGCCCAACCGCCGTGACGCTCGGCATCTTCGGCGTCACGGACAACCTCGTCGTGCTGATGACCGCCTGGTCCTCGCCGGCCGGCGATAAGGCCAACGGTGCCGAGCTGACGAAGATCGTCGATGGGATCAAGCGGCGCTAAAACGGCTCGGCTAGGGGCAACGAGGTAGTCGCGGCTACCTGAACCGTAGATTGCCTCGCCCCAGTTGGCTCACCGACGTGCATCCCATCAGCCGCATGTCGCGCTCAATCTCGATGCGCATCAGGTCCAGCGCCCGCTCGACGCCGGCCTGGCCGGCCGCTGCGAGCGGGAACAGGTAATACCGCCCGACGCCCACGGCCTTGGCGCCCAAAGACAACGCCTTGAGTACGTGGGTGCCGCGCTGGATGCCACCATCCATGATGACGTCGATGCGGTCGCCCACGGCATCGACGATCTCGGCAAGCTGGTCGAAGGCCGACCGCGAGCCGTCGAGCTGCCGTCCGCCATGGTTGGACAACACGATGCCGGTGCAGCCGATCTCGACGGCCTTCTTGGCGTCGGCGACCGACATGATGCCCTTGAGGCAGAACTGGCCGCCCCATTCCCGCACCATGGCGGCGACGTCGTCCCAGTCGAGCGCCGGGTCGAGCATCTCGGTGAAGTAGCGGCTGATCGACACCGCGCCACCACCCATGTCCACATGGTTGTCGAGCTGCGGCAGCTTGAAGGACTCGTGGGTCACGTAGTTGATGCCCCAGGCCGGCCTCATGGCGAACTGCATCAACCCGGTCAGGTTGAGCCGGAACGGGATGGAAAAGCCGGTGCGCTTGTCGCGTTCGCGGTTGCCGCCGGTGATGCTGTCGACGGTGAGCATCATCACCTCGATGCCGGCAGTCTTGGCGCGCGCCATCATCTCGCGGTTCAGGCCACGGTCCTTGTGGAAGTAGAACTGATAGACCTGCGGTCCGTTGCTGATCCGGCGGGCTTCCTCAAGGCTGACCGTGCCCAACGACGACACGCCGAACATGGTTCCGAACTTGCCCGCTGCCGCAGCCACGGCGCGCTCGCCCTGATGGTGGAACAACCGCTGCAACGCGGTCGGCGAGCAGTAGAACGGCATGGCCAACTTCTGGCCCATGACCGTCACCGACATGTCGACTTCCTTGACGCCCCGCAACACGTTGGGGACGAGGTCGCAGCTCTCGAAGGAACTGGTGTTGCGGCGATAGGTGGCTTCGTCGTCCGCTCCGCCGTCGATGTAGTCGAAGATCGGCTTCGGCAACCGCCGTTTGGCCAGGCGCCGGAAGTCATGAAAGTTATAGCAGCCCTGAACGCTCATCTTGCCAATCCATGGAAGGTCATGTCCGGCCGTGGCGGACGCTTGTAAACGTTTGCCGCGGCCGGAAGGTCTCAGCGCCCCTGAATATAGACGACGTGCGTTTCCGTGAACTCATGTAGCCCATGTTTGCCATCGGCACCGCCGATGCCGGACTTGCGACGGCCGGCATGGAAGCCTTGCATGGCCTCGAAATGCTCGCGGTTGATGTAGGTCTCGCCGAATTTCAGCTCGCGGCTGGCCTGCAGGGCGGCGTTGAGGTCGTTGGTGAAGATCGACGACGTCAGGCCATACTCGGAATCGTTGGCCAGCGCGATCGCCTCGTCGATCCCATCCACGACCTGAACCGGCAGCACCGGGCCGAAGATCTCGCTGCGCATGATGTCATGCTCGGCTTTGACGCCGGTGATCAGCGTCGGCTCGTAATGGTAGCCGAACGGCCGATCGGCGATGCGGCCGCCGGTGACGACCGACGCACCGTCGGCACGGGCGCGATCGACCGCCTGGGCCACCTTGTCCAGCCCGGCGCGGTTGACCAACGGGCCCATGTGCAGATCGATCTCGACCGAGGGGTCGCCGTACCGGGTGCCCTCCATCAGCGTCTTCAGCTTGGCGATGAACTCGTCATGGACGGCGCGTTCCACATAGACGCGCTCGGCGCAGTTGCAGACCTGCCCGGTGTTGATGACGCGGGAATCGTAGATCGCCTTGGCCGCGAGATCGAGGTCGGCGCTGGCCAGCACGATCGCCGGCGCCTTGCCGCCGAGTTCGAGGTTGACCCGCGTGAGGTTACGACCCGCCGTCTGCATGATGCGCGACCCGGTGCCAACGCTGCCGGTGAAGGTGATCAGGTCGATGCCCTTATGCTCCACCAATGCCTGGCCGGTGGTGCCGCCGCGCCCGCCCACGACATTGACCACGCCGGCCGGCATCTCGGTCTCGGCAACCAGTTCCGCGAAGACGAAGGCGTTGATCGGCGTCTCCTCGCTGGGCTTGATCACGATGGTGTTGCCGGTGACCAGGGCCGGGGCCAGCTTGCGGGCGATCAGGAAGAACGGGAAGTTCCACGGCAGGATACCGGCCACCGTGCCGATCGGCTTACGCATCAGCAGGATGGTTTCCTTGGCGCGGTCGCTGGTGATCACCTCGCCTTCCAGGCGACGCGCCCATTCTGCCATGTAGTCGATGTAGTCGGCGGTGAAATCGACCTCGATTGCCGCCAGCGGCCGCACCTTGCCTTGTTCGCGGACAATGATGTCGGCCAGCTCCAAGCGATGGGCGCGCAGCTTGGCGGAAATCTGGCGTAGGAAGCCGGCCCGCTCGATGGCCGGGCGCTTCTCCCAGCCGATCTGGGCGCGGCGTGCTGCCTGGACGGCAGCATCGACGTCGCCGGCGCTGCTGGCGGGAACGCGGCCGACAAGGGCGCCATCGGCCGGGTTATGGACCTCGATGTAGTCGTTCGTGCCGTCGACGAACTTGCCGTCGATGTAGTTCCGGTAGTTGACGGGCTTGCTCGTGTAACGCTCGGCATGTGCGCGCAGTGCGGTCATTGACCATTCCTCCCTTTATTGTTGTTGTTGAAGCGGGCTCAGCCCCGGACGAGGCCGTCGTTCCAGACGAAATGAGCGTCGGACTTCACTTGCTCCGCCGTGAGGGTCGGGAAGCAGATGTCCTCCAGCGCTCCGTCGTAGCGGACGTAGTCCTTCATCGAGCGCAGCGTCGCCGTGCCCTGGATTGGGAAGAAGCTGGTCGGCTCCGCATAGTCGTAGATCATCAGGAACTGGCCGGTCGCCACCGTGCCGTCCGGCAACTCGACGCCGGGCGGGCAGGCCGACCAGGTGTGCGGAACGCCCTCGGGGATGTCCACCAGCGCCCCGTGCGGGATGACGTAGATGTCGCCGTTCAGTTCGACCAGGCCGACCCCGCCCGTCACCAGGATGCGTTCGGCCAATAGCCGGCGGTCCTCGTCCCGATCCGCCATGGTGACGTGCACGTGCCGCGGTAGGCGCAGCTCATGGGTGAAAGGGATGAAGCCGAGCTGCCCGCGCGAGGTCGACGGCTCGTCGAGTGCGCCGCCCGGATACATCTCGTGCATCGTCAACGGGATGTTGTCGAACGGTGTTTTGACGTTGGATCCGGTGCCGTGGGTGATCCGGCAGCCGTTCGGCAGCAGGAAGCCGAGCGGCTTAATGTCGGCGGTGGTCATGAAAAGGCCTCCAGTGTTCGGCGTTAAAGAAAGACCGTCGAGATCCAGGGGATGGCGGCGATGATGATCGTGCCGATCAGCAGCGCGATCATGTAGCCGACGACCGGGCGCATGCCCCGGTCCGGGTTGACCCGGCTGACGGCGCACACCGCGTAGTAGCCGACCCCAAACGGCGGGGCGAACAGACCGATGCCCATGGCCAGGATCACCACCATCGCATAGTGCACCTCGTTCACGCCTTCGGCCCGCGCGCTCGGGAACAGCAGCGGCCCGAACAACACGATGGCCGGGATACCTTCCAGCACGCTGCCCAGGATGATGAAGGCAACGATGTTGACGGCCAGGAAGGTGGGGATGCCACCCGGCAACTCGGTCATGAACACGGCCAGCGCGGATGAGAAGCCCGACTGGGTGAGTGCCCAGGCCATGCCGGTTGCGGTGCCGATGATGAGCAGGATCGCGCCGGACAGGATCGCCGTGGTGATCAGCATGAGGAACAGGCGACGCCAGTCGAACTGGCGATAGATCAGCAGTCCGATGACGACCGAGTAGGCGATGCCGATGGTCGATACTTCCGTGGCGGTGGCGACACCCTCCACCACGGCGGCGCGGATCACGAATGGCAGCGCCAGCGCTGGGATCGCCACGAGGAACGCGCGTCCGATGATGCGCGCCGACGGCCGGGCTGCCCCGCTCATGTCCTCGTTGCGATACCGCCACCATACCAGGCTGCACAGCGTTATCCCGAGCACCAAGCCCGGCAATAACCCGCCGGTGAACAACGCGGTGATGGACACGCCGGTGATGGACCCGATGGTGATGAGCACGATCGAGGGCGGTATCGTCTCGGTCTGCGCCCCCGTCGCGGCCAGCAGCGCCACGAGGTCGCCTTCGTCGGCGCCGCGGGCCTTCATCTCGGGAAACAGCACAGGCGCCACGGCCGCCATGTCGGCCGCCTTGGAGCCTGAGATGCCCGAAACGAGATACATGGCAGCCACCAGCACGTAATGCAGTCCGCCGCGCACATGCCCGAGCAGCGAGGCGAGGAAGCCGACCATCGCCCGGGCCAGGCCGGTCATCTCGATCAACAGACCCAGAAACACGAAGAGCGGGATGGCGAGCAGGATGAGGTGGCTCATTCCCTCGTCCAGCCGACCGATCACGACCTCGCTGGGAACGGTGGTGGTCAGCGTGATGAAGCCGAAGGTGGCCAAGCCGAAGGCAAAGGCGATCGGCACCGCGCCCAGCATCATCAGCGCGACCAGGCCGACGAAGAAGATCAACAGGTTTAGGTTGCCGAGCGGCGCAAGGGTCGGCGACAGGATGAACAGTACCGCGATGATGCCGCACACCGTCAACGTCGCGGCAATGACGTGCCGGGGCAAGGTCTCCGTCACCAGGCGCAGGATGGCGACCACCGACATCAGCCCCAGGCCGATCGGGATGGCAGCCGCCCGCCAAACGTTCGAGATCTCGAGCACTGGCGTGGTGACGAACGACTCGCCTTCCGCGAAGCAATATGCGGGCGGCAGGCACAGCGCGAGGAACGCCAGCGGCGCGACCACGGCGATGGCCTCGAGAAACGCCTTCGGACCCGGCGATAGCCGGGCGACGACGGCCGTCATGCGCATGTGCTCGCCCTTCTGGAAGGCGAGCACGGAGCCGAGCATCGCCAGCCAGAGGAACAGGATGCCGGCGAGTTCGTCCGTCCAAACCAGCGGCGACTGAAACACGTAGCGGGCCACGATGCCGGCAAACAGGACGCCGATCTCGACCAGCAGGATCAGCGCCGTCGGCACCTCGATCGTACGCCTGAGGATGGCTGGCCCGGATCGCCCAGCCGCTCCCGTCGCGGTGGAGCGGACCACCGTGAGACGCCGGGTCAGGCGTCTCGATGAGAGGGGCGTGGTCCATGGCTCAATTCAGCCCACCGGACGTCTTGGCCAGCAGCGACCAGGCTTCCTCGCCGAGCTTGCCCTTCCACTCGGCATAGAACCCGGCCTTGCTCAGCGCGTCGCGGAACGGCGCCTGGTCCGGCTTGTTGAACAGCATGCCGCCCGCGGTCAGGTCGGTCTGCAGCGACGCGTTGAGGGCTTCCGTGTCCTGGCGCTCGGCCATCCCGGCCTCGTTGACGTTCTTGGCCACGATGTCGCGGATGTTGGCGGGAAGTCTTTCCCAAGCCCGGCGGTTGGCGAGGAACCAGTAACCGTCCCACATGTGGCTGGTCAGCGAGCAGTATTTCTGTACTTCGAACAGCTTGGCCGCCGAGATCAGCGCCAGCGGATTCTCCTGCCCGTCCGTGACCCGGGTCTGCAGCGCGGAGTAGGTTTCGGCGAACGAGATGGTCGTCGGCGAGGCGCCGAGCGCCTTGAACATCGAGCTGGAGATCGGGCTGGCGAGCACGCGCAGCTTGAAATTGGCGAGGTCCGCCGGCGTGTTGATCGGCTTGGTCGAGCTCGTGATCTGGCGGAAGCCGTTATCCCAGATCTTGTCCATCGCCACGAGCCCGGCCTTGGCGATCTGCGCCCGCATGTAGTTGCCGAGGTCGCCGTCCAAAGCGCGCCAGACCGCGGGATAATCGGCAAACGCGAAGCCCACGCCGCTAATGGACGCGCTCGGGATCAGCGTGGAAAGGATGAGCGGGGAGAGCGAAAAGAACTCCACCGCGCCGGTCCGCAGCTGACCCAGGACGTCCTGGTCGCCGCCGAGCTGGTTGTTGGAGAACACTTTGAGCGCGAACCGCCCGTCGGTCTCGGCCAGGATCTTGTCCGACGCCTGCTGCGCGCGGACGTTCATCGGGTGGCTGGTCGGGGCGTTGTTGGCGTACTTGTAGGTGAACTCCGGCGTCTGTGCCCGGGCGCTGCGGATGAATGGTGCGGCCACCACCGTCGAGGCGGCGGCCGCAGTCAGCAGGGTGCGGCGTGAGGTAGGCAAGTCGTTCTCTCCCTATGGGGTTTCTTATTGTTTGGTTTGGGCGTCAGGCGTGGACGGGTTGCCCTGCCGTCGCCTGGCCGATCTTCTTCTCGCTGCGGAACAGCGCCTCCATCTCGAGGCGGAATGCGATCGCCTGCGCCGCCGTGTCGTACTCGACGTCCGACCAGCGCACCGGCTGGTTGGCCGGCACGGTGCGGCGGAGTTTCATGCCGTGCGCCAGGCCGATCGGCACCGCGCCGAGCGCTAGCGACGTTTCGGCCGGCACGACCTTGCCGAACACAGTGAAGCCGCCTTCGCCGTCCAGCGTGTCGCCGGGGTTAAGCGTGCGCTTGGAAACGGCGATCACGTCGCCGCGCCAGTCGCTGGTGGCGCCGGTCGGCTCGCCGCGGGTGGCGATGCTGGCGACCGATGTGCCGAGTTCCAGCCCGATCAGGTGATAGGGCTTGTACATCGCGGCGTAACGGCCGCTGTCGTCGGTCTTGAGCCCGTATTGCTGGAAGCAGTCGCGGACGTATTTCGTCGGCGCCTCGAACACGGCATAGACGCCCCAGCGCAGGTCGCGGAACACCGGCCGGCCATCACGCTCGATGGAGGATACCACCTCGACCGTGCCGCGCCGCTTGAGGATGCCGCCACCCTCGACCGGGCGCAGGATGGTCGGCAGGTCGTCCACCCCGCAGGGCGGGAAATCCAGGCCGTCATCCGGCGGTGCCAGGTCGCAGGCGTTCGACACCGCGGCCATCTCGAGCGCGGATTTCGTGCCGTCGAGAAAGGAGTTGAACATCTGCCGGTTGAAGTGCCCGCCGGCGACCTGCTCCTCGGTGAAGCCGTAATGACCCCACACGGTGTCGGGGGTGGATTGGTGATAGACGGGTAGGTACTTAGTCCCCTTGCCGGCACAGATCACCTCGAGCCCGATTACCCGCGCCCAGTCGACCAACTCGGCGATCAAGGCAGGCTGGTCGCCCGACGCCATCGAATAGACGATGCCTGCTTCGGCCGCGCGCCGCGCCAGCAACGGGCCTGCTAGGGCGTCGGCTTCGACGTTGACCATGATGATGTGCTTGCGGTGTTCGCAGGCGGCCAGCACGTGACGGATACCGGCGGCCGGGCTGCCGGTGGCATCGATGACAATGTCGATGAACGGGCTGGCGATCATCGCCATCGTGTCGTCGGTGACGAAGGTGGTCGCGGTCTTCGCCGCCTGCTCGAGCGACCCGGCCTGGAACCGCGAGTCCGGCCAGCCGACGCGCCGCATCGACTCCTGGGCATTCGATGGCGACAGGTCGGCGACGCCGACGAGGTGAACGCCCGGAGTGCGCCAGGCCTGGGACAGGAACATGGAGCCGAACTTGCCGGCACCGATCAGGCCCACACGGGCCGGGTTGCCATTGGCTTCGCGCAACTTGAGCTTCGCGTACATCGACATCTTTTGCCTCCCTCGACCGGGCGGCGCTGTCGTGCGCCGGGCCGTTGATCATTGGCGAGGGTTGTATGCGGGAGATTGCCGGGCGAAAATGCGTATCGGAGCAAGCCCCATGTGCAAAAATCCCAAGGTGTCGGAGTTCGACTGGAACGATCTGCGATCGTTTCTGGCGGTCGTCCGGACCGGTCGCCTGACGGTCGCCGCCGGACAACTCGGGATCGACCATTCGACGCTCAGCCGGCGCATCACCGCACTGGAAACCGCGCTGAAAGTCCGTTTGTTCGATCGGCTGCCGAGCGGGTACGTCCTCACCGAAGCGGGGCAGGGACTCGTCAGCGAGGCCGAGAAGATCGAGACCGTCGCCTTGCGGATCTCGTCGGATCTGGAGGACGCCAAGACCGCGATGACCGGCCCGGTCCGCTTCGCCACCCCCGAGGGCTTCGGCACCTACTTCGTGGCGCACCACCTGCACGCGCTATCGGTGCAACACCCCGGCGTCACCCTCGAACTCATCGCTGACCCCAGCGTCGTGAGCCTCACCAAGCGACAGGCGGATGTCGCTGTGACGATGGAGCGGCCGACTGACGGTCCGTTGCGGGCGCAGAAACTCACCGACTACGAATACGGATTATATGGCACGGCCGAGTTGCTGTCCGGGCACGACGATGCGGATTTCGACCTCAATGCCTTTAAGCTGATCGGATACATCCCCGACCAGTTGCCAACCACCGCCCACAACTATCTCAGCAAGATCGCCGGCACCCGCGAGGCGGATCTCAAGATCTCGAACATCGTCACCCAGATGACGGCGACGCTCGGCGGCTATGGTCTGTGCGTCCTGCCCTGCTTCATGGCCGCCCAGCATGTGAATTTGCGGCGTGTTCTTGCAAACCGGGTTTGCTTTACCCGATCATACTGGCTGGTCACCCATGTTGACGTGCGCGCGCCGGCGCGGGCGAAAGCGATCGTCGGCTACTTGCTCAAGCTGGTCAGCGAAAATCGCGACCTGTTTCTGCCATCGATCAATACCGGCGACGCGGGCGGACGTCGAACATCCCCTCGGTGACGTTGTTGCGCCAAAGATCGGCCGGCCGCAGGTAGCCGAGCGCGACGTCGGTTGATTTGTGCCGGGTCTGCCGCATCAAGTCCGCCAAGCCGGCGCCCTGATCACCCGCCGCGGTCGCCAGCCCGGCGCGTAACGAATGGCCGGAATAGCGCTCCGGATCCAACCCGGCGGCCCCCGCCGCTGACTTGACCAGCCGGGCGACCGCCTTGTCCGACAGCCCCAGCCCGGATAGCCGGCCGGCCTTGCTCATGCCGCAGAACAGCGGCCGGGCCGCGCGCGCGTCGGCGCCTGGACAGGCCTGCATGTCCGATGCGCCCTCGCGCAACTGGAGCCAGCGCTCGAACGCATGAAGCGGGCAAACGGACGGGGAGGCTGGATTGGCCCAGATGGCGACGGACTGACCGCGTCCGTGCTGGTCCGTCTTGGAGCGGGCGACCAGCACGGTGATGCCCCGGCCGGAAACCCGCGTCACGTCGCCGACCCGCAGCGCGACCAACTCCGACCGCCGCAACGCCGCCCCGAAGCCGAGCAGCAGCATGGCCCGGTTGCGCACGGCGAGCGGGCCGTCCGAATTTGGCAGCCCGGCCAGCATGGCCTGCAACACGTCCGGTACGGCCGGCGCCGCCTGCCGGCTTGGGCGCACGCCGCGGCTGCGCACGATGCCTTCGAGCGTCATTTTGAACCGCGGCTGGCTCAGATCGAGCCCCACACCGGCGAGCAGATGCGCGGTTCGGATCGCCGCAACGGCGACGCGGATGGACGAGACCGCGAGACCCTCTTCGGCCCGGCTGACGATGTAGAGGCCGACGAGCTCGGCATCGCCCGCCAACGGCTCACGCCCGAGATCCGCGCACCATTTCGAGAAATGCACCCAGGCAGATCGATATGTCCGCCGCGTACCGGCGCCCCGTGCGCCGGTGGCATACTCGGCGGCGCGGTCCGTCAGCAGGCCCAATTCGAGCAAAGCTGCGTCGCCCTGAGGCTGGATGGCCGGTGGATCGAAGGCGCTCATGTGTCCGCATAGTCGAGACGAATGACACCTCTCACGTCAACCCTCGGTCGATGAACTCGGCCCGACCATATCCTGTGGTCGCATCCATCGGTCGAAGTCCTCCGTCCGCCCAACCTTGACTATCCCGACCCGGTCGGTCGACCGCCGGGTCAACGCCGTGTGCAGCCATTCCAGCGCCGGAAGCAGCCGGCGCTTGATGACTTCGACTATCGCGATGTGCATGACGGTGGGGGTATTGGCGTGGAAGACTGGCTGCGGCTAACGTGGTCGTTCGGGTGAACGGGAACCCGGCTGCCTCGGGGATGACCGAGCAGCTTGTTGGCCCGGTTGGCGATAACGTCGTTGGCGTTCACGTTGGTTTGCGTGCCGGAGCCGGTTTGCCAATTGGCAACGGAAACTCGGGGTCGCGCGCGCCATCGGCACCGCAACGCGCTTCTCCAACTGGAAGGCACGTCTGACGTGAAAGTTCACCGGCGGGCCTGATCAAAAGCCCACCGGCGCCGGGAAGACTACCGGCTCGGGCTGGTCGTGCCGTTTGGCGCGGTGGCGGGAGGCTGACCCACCGGCGTTTGATCCGGCAGGTCGACGGGCTTGTTGTCGTTCAGGTTCCAACCGGTGTTCTTGTCCGTCGGCGTGGCTTGCACCATGGCGCGGAAAAACCACTGGTATTCGTCGATCTGCTGTTCGACCGATTGCAGCAGGTTGCCGGAGGTCGGGTCCACGTCGTTGACGTCGAGGATCGACTGGCGGACCTCGTCACCGACAACCTTGTAGGTGTTCGTCCACCAGACGATTAGCTGTGCATCGTCCAGGAAGCCGCCCGGGATTTCCGGGATCGAGGATGTCTGCACAATGGTGGTCGCGCGGCCATCTGCGGAGGAACCGATGGCAAGCAGCCGCTGCGCCACCATGTCGGCGTCCTTGGAAATGCCGTCATAATGCTCTTGGAACAGCAAGTGCAGCGGGTAGAACATCGTGCCCGATACATTCCAATGCGACTGCTTCAGTTGCAGCTGCAACTGCTGCAACTCGGTCAGCGTGCGCTGAAGGGCAGCAACCGTCTTCTTGTAGCCGTCATTGCCCTGTTGCGGCCCGACGAACGGGCGATTGGTGACCGTGTTGGTCGGAAACGTGCCGAGCGGCTGGAACATCTTGATCGTCTGGTTCGGCGAAATACTCCGCGCCTGGCCGGCCTGCTGCGGTTGTGCTGCGGTACCGCCGGACGACTGGGCGAAGACCGGGCTGGACAGAAGGCTTGTGACTAGAAGGACTGGCAAGAGGCGCATGTTCGTATTTCCGTGCAGGGTGTCGGAATGGCTAGATGGCTCCGGCCTTTCGATCGCCCAGGACACAAAACTTAAGTTGAAGGACGTATGGCCAGAGGTCGGCCTTCGCGAAGTTCGTAATTCCGTCCGTAAATGAATATTAGCGGACTAAACCTGGCTTCATTCGAAGAGCTAACTTTGTAAAGAAACAGGCCATCTACCTACGCAAAATATAAATTACAATGCCTTAAGATACTCGCCATATTTAAGAGTTTCGTTGGTTCTACCAAGGTGTGAAAGGCTTGCGCATCGACCTCGGCTATTGAAATGTACCCCGGCAACGCCCGCGCCATTGGCAGCCCGTTCGAGGTCAAAATTGCTATCGAGACCATCTGACGCGATCGGCGGCATCGGTAGGGAGCATCCCACGCTGAAAGGGCCGTTCGACGAAGGGATCGGCGTCAACTTGACCAACGGCATGCTGAACGACATCTACAAGTGCTATAACGGCATAACGGTGCCTGAGCAGATGCCCACCTAATGAAGGTTCTGATTTGCGAGCAGCCCGGCCGCCTTTCCGTCATCGAACGGCCGGAGCCGGTGCCAGGGCCGGGCGAGGCGCTGGTGCGCATCAAGCGCGTCGGCATCTGCGGCACTGATTTCCACATTTTCGCCGGCAAGCATCCGTTCTTACAATATCCCCGCGTCATGGGCCATGAACTGTCGGGAACGGTGGAGCGCGCGCCAGCAGGTAGTGGGCTTGAGCCAGGCCAGAACGTCTACATCGTGCCGTATCTGAGTTGCGGGCGCTGCGTCGCCTGCCGCAAGGGCGTCACCAATGCTTGCCAGAACATCAGCGTGCTCGGCGTCCACGGCGATGGCGGTATGGCGGAGTTGCTCTGCGTCCCCGCCGGCAACGTCATTCCTGTCGGCGACACGCCGCTCGAGGATGCCGCGATGATCGAATTCCTCGCGATCGGCGCCCACGGCGTCAAGCGCGGCAGCGTCACGGCGCATGATCGTGTCCTGGTCGTCGGCTCCGGCCCGATCGGCATGTCGGCAATCATCTTCGCCAAGGCACGCGGGGCGCATGTCACGGTCATGGACATGCGTGAGGACCGACTTGCCTTCACCAAGGACCGGCTGGGCGCCGATACGCTGCTGCTCGCCGATGCCGACGCCGAAGCAAAGGCGTCGGCGGCCACCGATGGCGACTTCTTCGATGCCGTGATCGACTGCACCGGCAACCTGGCCGCCATACAGCGAGGCTTCGGTTTCGTCGGCCATGGCGGGCGCTACGTCCTGGTCTCGGTCGTGCGCGACGACGTCACATTCTCCGACCCAGAGTTCCACAAGCGCGAGATGACGTTGTTCGCCAGCCGCAACGCCCGACCCGACGATTTCGCCGAAGTGGTTCGACATATGCAGGCGGGCCGGGTACCAACGGCGGCGCTGAATACCCATCGTGGTCCGCTCTCGGCCGGCCCCGAACTGTTCCGTGCGTGGTCGCGGCCCGAAGCCGGGGTCATCAAAGCCATCCTGGAGGTTTAAGTCGCCATGCTAAGGACCCTGAGGCTACACGCGGCGGACAATCTCCTCGTCGCTCTCGACACCGTATCGGCCGGCACGGCCATCACCGATGCGCTCGTGGCTCGGGAGCGTATCCCCAAAGGCCATAAGGTGTCTGTAGAACCGATCGTCGCCGGTGCGGCGATCCGCAAGTTCGGTCAGGTGATCGGTTTTGCCGGATCGGACATCGCGCCGGGCAGCTGGATCCACGAGCACAACGTCGTGCTGCATGATTTTGAGCGCGATTACGGCTTTGCCACTGAAGCCGGACCAGCTGACGCGCTCCGCCAAGGCGAGGCGCCAGCCTTCTTTCAAGGCTTCCGACGACCCGGCGGGCGGACTGGAACGCGCAACTACATCGGCATCCTCACCACCGTGAATTGCGCCGCGACCGTGGGAGATTTCATCGCCGACGAGGTGAACCGCTCCGGTCTGTTGGCAGACTATCCGACCATCGACGGCGTGGTCGCGTTCACGCACGCGACCGGATGCGGCATGGGGTCAAAGGGAGAGGAATTTGACCTCCTTGCCCGCACGCAATGGGGCTACGCAAGCCACCCGAACTTCGCCGCCATCCTCATGGTCGGGCTCGGATGCGAGGTGTTCCAGATCGCGCGTTTCAAATCGCAATACGGGCTATCCGACGACACGCACTTCCAGACCATGACGATTCAGGAGACCGGCGGCACGCGACGCTCGGTGGTCGCCGGCGTCAAGCGGATCCGCGCGATGCTGCCGCTGGCCGCCGCCTGCAAGCGCGAGCCGGTCCCGGCGTCGGAGCTTGTCTTGGCACTGCAATGCGGTGGATCCGATGGCTACTCGGGCCTTACTGCCAACCCGGCGCTGGGTGCTGCGGCCGACCAGTTGGTCCGCCAGGGCGGCACCGCGATCCTGTCCGAAACACCGGAGATTTACGGCGCGGAACACCTGCTGACCCGTCGGGCCGAGAGCCTCGAGGTCGGACATAAGCTGGTCGCATTGATCGACTGGTGGAAAGAATATGCGGCGCGCAATGGCGGCGAGATGAACAACAACCCGTCGCCCGGCAACAAGGCCGGTGGATTGACGACCATCCTGGAAAAGTCGCTCGGCGCCGCGGCGAAAGGCGGCACGTCGACCTTGCGTGGCGTGTATCGCTACGGCGAGCTGATAGACCGGCGGGGCTTCGTCTTCATGGACACACCGGGTTACGACCCGGTGTCGGCCACCGGGCAGATCGCAGGAGGCGCCAACATCCTATGCTTCACCACGGGGCGCGGTTCCGCTTATGGCTGCAAGCCGACGCCGTCCATCAAGCTGGCGACCAACACTGAGCTTTTCCGCCGCATGGAAGAGGACATGGACATCAACTGCGGTGACATTCTCGATGGCGTGAGAATCGAGCAGAAGGGGGAGGAAATCTTCCGCCTCATCCTGGCAATCGCGTCCGGCGAACGATCCAAGTCGGAATTGCTGGGGTATGGGCGCCGCGAGTTCGTGCCGTGGCAAATCGGAGCTACGATGTAGCGCAGGGGCCCTCGCCACAAGGCACGAGATCAAAAACCTTCCACCGGCTGCGCCAACGTCGGCAGCAAACCCAGTAGCATGAGTTTATAACGCCAGCCGAAGATTGAGTATTCCTGGTTGTCTGGTTGCGCCTATGGATCTCCCAAAAGCTCTTTGCGAGCATGACGGGAGGCTACGATGAGGCTTGGATGGTATTCCGCTCTAACGGGGCCTGAACGACGGACCTTCTGGGCCTGCTTTGGTGGTTTCGGCCTCGATTCGATGGACACCACCATGTACGGCCTGGTGATCCCGTCGCTGATCGCGACTCTCGGGATCAGCCGTCCTGAAGCGGGGTACCTCGCCACCGCGGCCCTTGTCGGCGCGGCGATCGGTGGTTGGGGGGCAGGGCTGCTGGCGGACCGTATCGGCCGGCTCCGCGTTCATCAGCTCACCATACTCTGGGTCGCCGCCTTTACCTTTTTCGCTGCATTCGCAAGCAGTTTCTCTCACCTGCTCGTCGTCCGCCTGCTGCAAGGGTTGGGCTATGGCGGTGAAGCAGCCGTGGGCGGGGTGCTGATCAGCGAGGTGGTTCGGCCCGCGCTGCGGGGCCGGGTCGCCGCATCCGTGCAGAGTGGCTATGCGGTGGGCTACGCGATCTCGGTTGGATTGCTGCCGATCGTGTCGTCCTTCTTCCCCGAAGCCATCAGCTGGCGAGTGTTGTTCGCGCTCGGCATCTTGCCTGCGGTGCTGGTCTTCTTTGTCCGGCGCCTGGTTCCAGAATCGAGCATCTATTCCGAAGCCAGGAAGGCATCCGCGGAGGCGCCGCCGTTCTGGGCGATCTTCGCCGGGTCGCATCTGCGACACACGGTGGCCGCCGCGTTGATGTCGACCGGCATCTTCGGCGGCGCCTACGTCATGATTACCTGGTTGCCGACCTACCTGCGCTCCGCACTCCATCTCTCGATTACCGGCAGCTCTGGCTATCTGGCGATGAACATTCTGGGGTCGTTGTTCGGGCCGCTGATGTATGGCTGGCTGTCGGACCGGATCGGGCGGCGCTACAGCTTCATGGCGTTCCTGCTTCTGCAAGCCGGCAACGTGGCGATCTATCTCCTCGCGCCGGTCGACGCCGGAACCACGGTTCTTCTCAGCTTCTTTCTGGGCGCCTTCCAGGGGGCATTGGCGTCGGGAATGTTGCCGACCTTTGCCGAGCTTTACCCGACCAGCATCAGGGCAAGTGGGCAAGGATTCTGCCTCGGCGGCGGGCGCGGCTTTGGTTCGGTCGTGCCCGCAAGCGTCGGCATACTGGCCGTCAACCATCCGCTCGGAACGGCGATGGGGGGCTGCGCACTATGCGCCTATGCGCTCGCATTCGTCGCGGCACTTATCTTACCGGAAACCAGCGGAACCGATCTCCACCGGATCGACGCCGCAGCACCAGCGGTTCAGCAGATGGCAGGCCATTGATCCCGGTAGATGACGCTAAGGAGAGTTAGCTTTGAGCGAAACGAGAAAGACCGCATTGGTGGTCTCGGCGCATTCCGCAGACTTCGTCTGGCGCGCCGGCGGCGCGATCGCCACCCATGCCGAGCGTGGCTTCGCCGTCACGGTGATCTGTCTGTCCTACGGCGAACGCAGCGAGTCCGCCAAGCTGTGGCGGCTGCCCGGCATGACGCTCGAGCGAGTCAAGGCCGAGCGTCAGAAGGAGGCGGAGGCCGCAGCCAAGCATCTCGGCGTCGCGGACATCCAGTTCTGGGATTTGGGTGACTACCCGATCACGCTCTCGACCGAATCGCTCTACCGTCTCGTCGACGTTCACCGCGCGATTCATCCGGCCTTTGTTCTCTCGCATTCGAAGAACGACATCTACAACCATGACCATCCTGCCGTGACCGACTTCGCCCAGCACGCCCGCATCCTCGCCCAAGCTCATGGCCACAACCCTCACCAGAAGGTCGCTGGCGCGCCGCCATTCTTCCAGTTCGAGCCGCACCAGCCCGAACAGTGCGACTGGAAGCCCGATGTCCTGCTCGACATCACCAGCGTATGGGACAAGAAACGCGCTGCCATCGAATGCATGGCCGGGCAGGAGCACCTGTGGGATTATTACACCCGCGTCGCTCAACAGCGCGGTGCCCAGGCCGCCCGAAACTCCGACAAGTCGATCAAGTATGGCGAGGGCTACGTCGCCGTCTTCCCACACGTCGTCGAGACATTGGTATGAGCATCGTCCTCACCGGCGCATGATTGTTGCCGACGATGACGGGGTCGGTGAGGTACGGCGCGAGCATGTCGCCAGTGTGCTGGCTGCCAGCCGGCCGCACGACAGGGTAAAGGCAAGGATGAATCGAATGACCAACGTAGTGTTACCCCGGCGACGGGCGTTGTCGATCATCGGTGCGACGTCGGTGCTGGCTACCATGCCGTTGGGTCCATCGCAGGCCGCCGAACCCGCCAGTTCTGACATCACCGGGCAACTTGCCCGCTACATGGTCGCCGCCCGCGATCAACCGCTGCCGGAGGCGGTCGCGCTCGCCTGTAAACATCGAATTCTGGATACGTTTGGCGCCATGGTGTCCGGGGCACGGATGGAGCCCGGCGAGATGGCGTTGAAATACGTCCGCAGCCTCGGCGGCACGCCGGAAGCGACCGTCGTCGGCAGCAATTTCCGCACCACATCGATCAACGCCGGGCTGGCCAATGCGATGTGCGCCCATGCCGACGAGACTGATGATTTCGAGCCGGTGACCAAAGCCCATCCGGGGTGTTCGGCCATCCCGGCAGCGCTCGCCATGGCCGAGCAGGTCGGCGGTAGTGGGCAGGATTTCATGCGGGCGGTGGCGCTCGGCTACGACCTCGGCTGCCGCCTGCTGATGGCACTCGGCCCCGATCTGGTGCGCGGCACGCATCGAAGCGCGGAAGGCACGGCCTCCGGCTTCGTGGCGCTCGGTGCCGCGGCGTCGTTGGCCCGGCTGGACGGGACGGGCATGCGCTATGCTTTGTCGTACACCGCCCAACAGGTCTCTGGTCTTTGGAGCTGGGTCAAGGACAAGGACCATATCGAGAAGGCCTTCGACTTCGCCGGAATGGGTACCCGCAATGGGTTGACGGCGGTCAGCATGGTCCGCGCCGGCCTGACCGGGGTGTCGGACGTGTTGGACGGGACCAATAATCTGTTGATCGCGCTCTCGAGCCAGCCGCGGCCGGACGAGATGGTGCGCGGGCTCGGCAGCTTGTTCTACGTCACGGAGACGGCGATCAAGACGTTCTCGGTCGGCTACCCGATCCAATCGCCGCTCGATGCGTTGCTCCGGCTGCGCAAGGAGAACGGCCTGACGCCGGAGAACGTCCGCAGCATCCTGGTGAAAATTCCGACCGATGCGCAGGGCATCGTCGGCGACAGCGCGATGCCGGACGTCAATTGCGGGCACCTCGTCGCGCTGGCGCTGGTCAAAGGCGCAGTCTCGTTCGCCGACAGCCACGACGTCGCATTGATGCGCGACCCGGCGATCCGGACGGAGCGCGCCAAGATCACCGTCGTGCCCGATGCGGCGCTGATGGACCCGGCGGCGCCGCGGGGCGCGATTGTCGAAGTGACGATGACGGATGGGCGAGTTCTCAGCCACCACACCAGGTTCCCGCCCGGGACCAAGGAAAACCCGCTGGACACGGAGGCCGTCAACGCCAAGGCGCGCGACCTGATGCAGCCGGTGCTGGGGCAGTCCAAGACCGCCAGGCTGATCGAGATGATCAACGCGCTGGAAAGGCTCGGTGACATCCGTGAGTTGCAGCCTTTGCTGACGGCTTGAACAGGAGCCGCCAGCTTGCCGATTTCAGGGCTTAGGAAAGGCGGTGACGTTCTTGCCGATCCACGCCAGCAAGAGCTCGGCGATCTGCAGGTTGTTGTCGTCCTGCATCAGCATGTGGGTGTTGCCATGGATGCCAATGTCCGGCAGCACCAGCACCTCCGCCCGGCCTCCCGCCGCATTCGCCGCAGCCACAAAGGCGCGGCAGTTTGCCAGCCTGGGTGCCCAACGCGGGAATTGGTCGACGTAGTCACCGAACAACACCAGGATTGGCAGGTCCTTGTAGGGTGTCAAATCGTCCGTCGGTAACGGGCAGGCTCCTGGCTCGACCGCGACAATCCCCGCAATTCCGGCTCGGCTCAGCGCAGCCGTCTGGAAGGGATAGATGCCGGATTGCGAGTGGCTCATCAGCACGCCGCCGCCGATCCGCTGCACCAGTTCCGACAGCGCGGGCACGGTCGGGTTCGGGGTCGGCAGGTTGGCCAGGAAGTCCGGCACCATCTGCTTCCAGAACTCTCCTGCCGACGCGATCGGGAAACGCAGTCCCGGCATCACCTGCGGATAGGTCTGCCCGAAGCGGAAGATCGCCCAGGCGCCTTCATGCCCGGCGGCGAAGACGGTTGGGAGCTGATCGGGGGTTGCCTTGCCGGCTTTGACGGCATTGATCGCGGAGATGTCGGCCGCCGAGCGCCCTCGCCAGGCCTGGTCGATCACGTACACCGGGCGGCCCTTGCGAACGAAATACTCATCCCATCCCATCCGCCCGTCCGGCGTGGTTTCCCAGGTCTTACCGGTCAGGCAGCAACCATGGATCAGCACGATCGGCACCGCAGCAGGCCCTGCCGGCACCTGGAAATGCACGTACATCTGATCCACCGTGACCGTCCCGGAAGCAGCGTAGGCCGGCAAGGTGGACAGCGTGTCCGACTTCACGTCGCGGCCGCCGACGAAAAAGCTGCCTTGCTTGGCGATCGTCAACGGTCCCGGATCTTCGGCACTCGTCGTCTGAGCCAACGCAGGCAAGGCGACGGCGCAGAGCACGGCCGACATTAGTAACCATCGCATTGATCGTTTCCCCGTTTTATCAAACCAGCTACGCCGGAAGCTGCCGGGACGGCAACACGGCCGCAGTAAGCTCGGCATTTCCTCCTGACCCGGCACGCCGAGGCCTGGCTAGATCGCCAGCGTCAGTTGTTGGTTCGCGGGAACATCCTCGGTGTTCAGCGACGACAAGGTGACGCCGAGCAAGCGCACGCCGAGCCGCACCGGCAGCAGCGGCCTGAGCAGGTCGAGCGCCGTGCTTTCAAGCAGCGCCACACCCGGCACGAAGTCACCAAAGGAGCGGCTGCGTGTGATCTGCTGGAAGTCGGCATATTTCACCTTCAGCGTCACGGTGCGTCCGCGTGTGCCGGATAGCTGGCAATGCCCCCACACCTTCTCCGCCAGGGGGCGAAGCTGCTCGTGCATGGCCGACAAGGCGGTGAGATCTTCGGAGAAAGTGTTCTCCGCGCCGACCGACTTGCGGATGCGGTTGGCCCTGACCGGGCGCTCGTCCACTCCGCGAGCGATCCAATAATAATAGGGCCCACTCTTGCCGAACTGCTCCTGCAGGAACGCCATGCTCTGCGCCCGCAGGTCCAGGCTGGTATGGATACCCAGACCGTTCATTTTGGCAGCCGTCACCGGACCCACGCCGTGAAAGGTGCCGACTTCGAGGTTCTCGACGAATGCCGCCCCGTGCTCGGGCGGGATGACGAACATTCCGTCGGGCTTGCGATGGTCGGAGGCGAGCTTGGCCAGGAATTTATTATACGACACGCCGGCCGAGGCGGTCAGGCCGGTGCGCTCGCGGATGCTGGCCCGGATCGCCTTGGCGATCTGCGTGGCCGTCGCGATCCCCTGCAGGTTCTCGGTGACGTCGAGGTAAGCCTCGTCCAGCGATAGCGGCTCGATGATCGGCGTATGCTCGGCGAATACGGCACGGATCTGCTGCGACACCGCCTTGTAGACGTCGAAACGCGGTCGCACGAAGAGCAGCGCGGGGCATTTCCGCCGTGCCACGATCCCCGACATGGCCGAGCGCACGCCGAACTTCCTGGCCTCGTAACTCGCGGCCGCCACCACACCACGCTCGCGCGACCCTCCCACGGCGAGGGGTTTGCCGCGCAGCGCCGGGTCATCGCGCTGCTCCACGGAGGCGTAAAAGGCATCCATGTCGATGTGGATGATCTTGCGCTGCCGCTGTTGCGGCTCGGCTGCCAAATCCGGAGTCGGGTCAGAAGACTCTAACACGCAGACAGATTACCAGTCCTGGCGAGAGCTGCGCATGGGTTTTCTTTCCGGTCACCCGACGATCCGGCGTGGCGTCCGGGCGCGTGGCGTCATACTCTTGCGACATGTGCGGTCGCTTTGCCCTGTTCCAGACACCTGCCAACCTTGCCGAGGTGTTCGGCACCTCCAACGCCATTCCCAACTTCCAGCCCAACTGGAACCTGCCACCCAGCCAGCCCGCGCCGGTGGTGCGGCACAATCCCAAAACGGGTCAGCGAAGCCTGGACGTGCTGCGCTGGGGCCTGATCCCACACTTCGAGAAAGACCCGACCCACGCCCGCATGCTCAACAATGCCCGGGCCGAGACGGTTGCCAAGCTGCCGAGCTTCCGGGGTGCCTTCGCGTCCCGCCGCTGCATCGTGCCGGCCGACGCTTTCTACGAATGGAAGCGCGACGGCAAGCTGAAGCAGCCTTTTGCCATCGGCCGCGCCGACGGGTTGCCGCTCGCCTTTGGCGGCATCTGGGAAAGCTGGACCGACCCGGCGAGCGGTGACGTCACCCGCAGCTTCGCGATCGTGACCACGGAAGCAAATGCCACGATGGCGCCGATCCATGACCGTATGCCCGTCATCCTGGAGGCGTCGGACTGGAAAGTATGGTTGGGCGAAGAGGAGGGTGATCCGAAACCACTGCTCCGCCCGGCTGCCGACACCGTGCTGCGGACATGGCCGGTGAGCACGGACGTGAACAGCGTACGGCATAGGGGAGCGGAGTTGTTGGAGCCGATGCGCGAAGAAGCGCCGCAGGGTGGCCCCAACTCGGCGTGAGATCGTGGCAGGCGGGTGTTGGTGCCGTAGCTTTTAATGCTGCCCAGGGGCTCCCGACTGGTTCAGCGGCAAGGCCCGAGTGATCGTCTCCAGCGCCAGGCATGATCGGGTGATACGGTCGATGGTGGGATACGGTGCGATATCCACCTGGAATCCCTGCGCACCGGCGATGTGACTCATCAGGCATAGATCGGCGACGGTCAGCGCATCGCCGTGGCAGAAAGCCCCCGTCGCGGGATCGTTCGCCAGCGCACCCTCCCCCATTCGCAACCCTTCGCCAAACCAATGCCGGATCCACGCCGTCCGTTGCGCCTCATCCGCCCCGAGCACGTCCCGCAGGTAGCTCCGGATCCGCGGCACGATCAGCGGATGATGGTCGGCGGCCCAGATTCCCGTGAGCGCACGCACCCTGGCGCGTCCTGCCGGGTCACCCGGCAGAAGCGGCGGCGTCCGATGCATTTCGTCCAGGTACTCCAGGATCGCCAGGGATTGCGTCAGCTGCACGCCATCCTCGAAAATCACCAATGGCACCTTGGCCTGCGGATTCATCGCGGCAAATGCCGGCGCGGTCTGCTCCCCGGCGTCGAGATCGATCATCGTCTCGTTGAACGCCAGCCCCTTTACGTTGAGCGCCATTCTGACCCGGAAAGAGGCCGCCGACCGCCAGAACCCGAACATCTCAATCATGCCTTGACTACCGAAACGCCCGTATTTCCGCAGCGATCCGGTCGGGGTCCTGCAGTTGCGGGACGTGCGCGCAGCCCTCGAGCATTTTGAACCGCGCGTTCGGCATCAAATCGGCAAGCTGCTCGGCCAAACCGGCCGGCGTCGCCTGATCGCCATCGCCGGCCATCAGCAGGGCAGGAAGCGTCAGCGAGGCCGCGCGGTCCCGCAGATCAAAGTCCGCGAGTTGACCGCACGCACCGGTGAAGACGTCCAGATCGGTCGCCAGAAAGCGGGTGCGCCGTTCCGCCATGATTTCCGGCAGCCGCGCCTGCACGTCGGCCGGGAAGAGTCGCAGCATCGCCACGTCGGCGATCGCGGTCAGCCCTTTTGCCCGGGCACCGGCCTGCATCGCCCGGAACTGCGCCGCGCCCGCCTCAGGAAACGTCGCCGCCGTGCCGGCCAGGATCAGGCGCGTCACCAACTCCGGATGCCGCAACGCCAACGTCAGCGCGACAAAGCCGCCATAGCCGTTACCGAAGATCGCCGCCGGACCGGAGGTGGCGCGCATGGCATCGGCCATCCGGTCCGCGACTGCGCTCAACGCCGGGTCGCATGCGGCCGAAGTTCCGAAGCCCGGCAGATCCGGCAGGAACACCTCGAAGTCATCCTGCAACCGCTCAGCCAACGGCGCGCAACTGCCGACATCGGCGAGCAATGAATGGAACAGCCAGATCGGCGACCCGGCACCCCGCCGATCGACCCGAACCTCCGCTACCGTTTCGAACATTCGAGCCTCCCTCTTTGCCCCGACGCTATGACAATTCGCTGCACCAGGCCAGGACCTAAAGGCGTTTTAGCTTGACGTAAGATATCACAGCTCGCGAGATGGCGCCGTGAAGCTGCAAGATCACGTCTGCGCCACGTTGCGCGACGACATCCTCGCCTGCCGCCTGCGACCGGGCGCGGAGCTGCGCGAACAGGCGCTCGCCGCACGGTTGGGCGTCAGCAAGTCGCCGGTGCGGGAAGCGTTGCTCCGCCTCGCGCAGGAACGGCTCGTCACGGTCCGCCCGCGCCAGGGCTACCACGTGGCGACCGTGTCGCTGGCCGAGGCGGCCGATCTGCTGGAACTTCGCCGGGTGCTGGAACTGGCCTGCGTGCGCGGGACGGTGGCACGCGCCAGCCGGTCGCAACGCCAGACGATCGTCCACGCGGCGGCGGCGGACGATGCCGACTTCATCGCCTATAATCGAGATTTCCACATCCGCCTCGCAGGAGGCTGCGGCAACGCACGTCTTGCCCAGGCCGCCGCCAGCGCCATCGCTCAGACCGACCGGCTGGTCCATCTCAGCCTCGGCATGCTGCAAGGCCGCGATCCGGAACGGCTGGTCGCGGAACATGCCGCCCTAGCCGCTTCCGTGCTCGCCGGAGACGGGCGCACGGCGGCCCGGCTGCTCCGCATTCATCTGGAAGCCGCCGAGCGCCGGGTGCTCGACGCGCTCAAACAATCATCGAAGGCCGCAGCAAGCGGCCTCGCAGCGGAGGAAGCATCACCATGGACAGCACAGCCGAGCGGCTAGGGCTACGCCCCGCCGTCAACGCCGGTCCGCGGCTGGACCGGCTGCCGATCTCGGCATTCCACAAGCGCCTCTTTGCGCTGGTCGGGTTCGGCATGTTCTTCGACGGCTTCGACATCTACATCGCCGCCACCGTGCTCGGCTCGACGCTGCGCTCCGGCTTTTCGACGCTGGGACAGAACGCCGCCTTCGTGTCCTCGACCTTCTTCGGCATGATGATCGGCTCGCTGCTGACCGGCTTCATCGGCGACCGCTACGGGCGCCGGGTGACCTACCAACTCAACCTACTGCTGTTCGGCGGCGCGTCTCTGCTGTCGGCATTCGCGCCGTCGATGGAGGTGCTGATCGTGCTGCGCTTCCTGATGGGCGTCGGGCTGGGGGCGGAGAACGTGGTCGGCTATTCCACCATGACGGAGTTCGTTCCCGCCTCGGTGCGTGGCCGCTGGCTGGGCTACGTGGCGGTGCTGGTGGTGACCGGCCTGCCTGTGTCGGCTCTGGTGGGCTGGCTACTGGTGCCGTATTTCGGCTGGCGGGCGATGTTCGTGCTAGGCGGCGTGGGGGCGCTGCTGATCTGGCGGGCGCGCAAGTCGCTGCCGGAAAGCCCGCGCTGGCTGGAGAGCGTCGGCCGGGTCGATGAGGCCGAGGCGCTGGTGTCCCGGATCGAGCAGGAGGCATCCGGCGGGCGCCCGCTGCCGATACCGCCTGTCACCGCCGCGTTGCCGCCGTCGCGCTCGATCGGGGTGCTGTTCCGGGCGCCGCTGCTGGGCCGCATGGTGCTCGGGACCGTGTGCCTGATCGTGGTCAACACGCTGATCTACGGCTTCATCACCTGGTTGCCGACTTTCTTCGCCAAACAGGGTCTCTCGATCGCGGTGTCGTTCGGGTACTCGCTGGTGATGGCGCTCGGAGCGCCGGCCGGCGCATTCATCGGCGCGGTAGTGGTCGACAAGCTGGGCCGGCGGCCGACGATCATCGGGGCGGGGGTTGTGTCCATCCTGTTCGGCTGCATCTACCCGTTCGTGTCTGATCCCATCCTGCTGCCGCTGACCGGCCTGGCGCTGACGATCCCGATCTACGTTCTGGTCGCGGTGTTGTTCGGCGTTTACATCCCGGAGCTGTTCCCGACCGAGGTGCGGCTGCGGGCGTCGGGGATCTGCAACACGTTCGGGCGAGGCGCCACCGTGCTGACGCCGTTCATCGTCGTGCCGCTGTTCACCAAATATGGGGTTGGTGGCGTGCTGACGCTGATGGTTGGCTTGCTCGCGGTGATGATCGTGACGGTAATGGCGCTCGGCGTCGAACCGAATGGACGCTCCTTGGAGCAAATTGCGGAGAGTGGTTCATGATGGACGGATTTCAGCATTTCGCCGGCCGTCGCGAGGATCGCCGGCTGCTGACCGGAGCCGGGCGCTACACCTCGGATCATGACCGGCCGGGTCAGCTGCACGCCGTGTTCGTGCGCTCCAACCGCGGCCATGCCCGCATCGTGTCGATGGATCTGGCGGCGGCCCGCGCGGCGCCGGGTGTTGCCCTGGTGCTGACCGGCGAGGACACGCGGGAGGCGGGCTTCCACCGCACGCCGGCGCTGCTGCCGTTCCCCGGCCGCGATGGCGCGCCGCTGATCGTGCCGCCGCGGCGGGCGCTGGCCGACGATAAGGTGCGCTACGTCGGCGAGCCCGTTCTCTTGGTGCTGGCCGATACGGTGCAGCACGCGATGGACGCCGCCGAGTTGGCCGAGATCGAGTATGACGACCTGCCGGTGCTGGCGTCCTCGGCCGCAGCCCTGGCGCCGGACGCCGCCACGATCCATGCCGAAGCGCCGGGCAATCTCTGCCTGGATTACGTCTATGGCGACGAGGCCGCCGTGACGGCCGCATTCGCCGGCGCCGCCCATGTCGTCACCCTGTCTGCCACCAGCGACCGGGTGGTCGGCAACCCGATGGAACCAAAGGCCGCGCTGGTCGAGTGGGATGGCGATACCGTCCATCTATGGGCCGGCAACCAGGGCTCCAACGCCTTGCGCGACAGCCTGGTCGGGCTCACCGGCTTACCGGCTGAACAGGTTGTGGTGCATGCCGACGACGTCGGCGGCGGCTTCGGCATCCGCGGCCCAGCCTATGCCGAACACGTCGCCATGGTGCTGGCCGCCCAGCGTGTCCGCCGTCCCGTCAAATGGGTGGCGTCGCGTTCAGAGACCTTCCTCAGCGATTATCACGGGCGCGGCTTGGCGATGACCGGGTCGCTGGCGCTGGATGCCGAGGGCCGTTTCCTGGCCTTGCGGCACGACTGGGTGTGCGACCAGGGCGCCTACCCAGTCGCCACGGGTCCGCTGATCTCGACCCTCAATCCGTCGATGATGTGCACCGGCTGCTACCGCGTCCCGGCCGTCTATGGCCGGCATCTACTCGCGCTGACCAACACCGTACCGATCACCGCCTATCGCGGCGCCGGCCGTCCCGACATGGCCTACATCATCGAGCGCCTGGTCGACGCCGCGGCGCGGCAGACCGGGCTGGACCGGATCGAACTGCGCCGCCTCAACGCTCTCCCGCCCAACGTCTTTCCCTACACGCTGCCCACGGGCGGCAAGATGGCGGCGACCTATGATAGTGGCGACTACCCCGCTTTGCTCGAGACCGCGCTGACCCAAGCCGACTGGGCCGGTTTCCCGACCCGGCGGGCCGACGCCGAACGTCGCGGCATGCTCCGCGGCATCGGCTGCGCCCTGTTCGTCGAGCCCGCGGGCGGCGTGGTACCAAAAGACGAGGTCGCGATCATCGTCGATCGTGACGGCGTCGAGATTCATTGCGTCACCAAATCCTCCGGCCAGGGCCACGAGACAGTTTTCCCCGAGATCGTCGGCCGCGCCCTCGGCATCCCGCCCGAGCGCATCACGCTACGCGCCGGCGAGCCCGATGGCCCCAAACTGCTCGGGGGTGGCGCGTTCGCCTCGCGCTCCATGCTGTCGCAAGGTGCAGCCAGCCAGGTCGCGGCGGAAACCGTCATCCGCAAGGGTCGCGCCTTGGCTTCGGCGGTGCTGGAAGCATCCGAGGCCGACATTGACTACGGCCAAGGCGTCTATCGCGTCACGGGTACCGATCTCGCCATCGACCTGTTCGCACTGGCCGGGCTGCATCCCGCTGGACTCGATACGATCGAAGGTCTGCCTGCGAGCCGCGCCTATCCGTCAGGCGCGCATGTTGTCGAGGTCGAGATCGACCCGCAAACCGGAACGGTCGGGTTGCAGAACTACACCGCGGTCGACGATTGCGGCGTCGTGCTGAACCACACCCTCATGGAGGGCCAGATCCTCGGCGGCATGATGCAGGGGCTCGGCCAGGTCATGGGCGAGATCTGCGTCTACGAAGCCGATAGCGGCCAGGTCCTGAACGGCAGCTTCATGGACTACACCATGCCACGCGCCACGCTGCTTCCGAACTTCTCCATGCAGGAATTGTCGGTGCCCTCGCCGAACAACCCGCTCGGCGTCAAGGGCGTCGGCGAAGCCGGGACCACCGGGTCGCTCGCCTCGGCGATGAACGCGATCCTGGATGCGTTGTCGCCGCTCGGTGTCGAGCAGTTCGACATGCCGGCTTCCCCCGATCGCATCTGGAAAGCGATGCAACTGGCCAAACCATAGGGCGCACGCGCCAGCTCACGTTGATCGAGGAAGGCTCCGCCGTCATAGTCTCCGACACTGGAGACACTTGATGGCAAAAACTGAGATCCTCCTCGTCGGCGAGAGCTGGATCAGCGCCGCGACCCACTACAAGGGTTTCGACCAGTTCGGCTCCGTCACGTTCCACAAAGGCGCCGAACCCCTGGTCGAAGCGTTACGCGACAGCGACTTCGCACTCACCTACATGCCCGCGCACGAGGCCGCCGAAGGCTTCCCGTTCACGCTGGAGGCCCTGCGCCGCTACCGCGCCATCGTCCTGTCGGACATCGGCGCCAACACGTTGCTGCTGCCGCCTTCCGTTTGGCTGAACGGCAAGCCGGTTCCCAACCGCCTCAAGCTCATCCGCGACTGGACGGCCGAGGGCGGCGGCCTGATGATGATCGGCGGCTACTTCTCGTTCCAGGGTATCGACGGTCGCGCCCGTTGGCATCGCACCGCCGTCGAGGACGCGCTTCCCGTTACCTGCCTGCCGTATGACGACCGATTGGAAATTCCCGAAGGCTTCCGTCCCGTCATCACCGCCGACCCGGCGCACCCGATCTTCCGCGGTCTCGACGGTGAATGGCCCCTGCTCCTCGGCGCTAACGAGGTTCATGCCCGGCCCGGCGCCGAGGTCCTGGCCCGCCTGCCCGAAGACCAGGGCGGTCACCCCCTCCTCGTCACCGGCCAGCACGGGCGCGGCCGCACCCTGTGCTGGACCTCCGACATCGGCCCGCATTGGCTACCGGAAGATTTCGTGCGCTGGCCCGGATATGCCACGCTGTGGCGCAACGCGCTGTCCTGGGTCACCGGCATGGCATGAGCCGGCTCTTTGTCCTCGGTAACGCGGGGCTGGACATCGGTCTCGACCTGCCCGGCTTGCCGCAGCCCGGCGAGACTCTCGTGGGCCGTGCCGGCGGCCGGGCTCCCGGCGGCAAGGGCCTTAACCAGGCCGTCGTCGCCGCCCGCACCGGCTTGGTCCCGGTCCTGTTCCGTGCCCCGATCGGCGACGACCCGGAAGGCGAGCACGTCGCTCGCGCCTTGGCACGTGAACCGTTCGCCTCGCTCGAGTTGCCCGTCCTGGCCGCACCAACCGACCTGTCGGTCCTTATGGTGCTGCCCGGCGGCGAGAACGCCATCGTGTCGGCAGGCGATTGCGCCTACGCGCTGACTGCCGATGACGCCGCGAAGTTCGGTGCGCGGTGCGAGCCGGACAACTGGCTGCTGCTGCAAGGCAATTTGCTGCCGGCCGTCACCGCTGCCGCGATCGGTGCGGCCAAGGCACGCGGCGCCCGGGTCATGCTCAACACCGCGCCGGTTTCGGGCGGAATGGCATCCCTCCTGCCGCTCTGCGATCTCGTCGTGGCCAACGTCGCCGAAGCCGAGCATCTCGCCCGAGGCGGTGCCATCCATGCGGCCGAAGGAGGGATCGTGATCGTAACCCTTGGGGCGAAGGGATGCCGCGTCACCCGCAAGAACGGCGTCACGCACTTACCCGCGCCGACGGTGGTGGCTCGGGACACTACCGGCGCGGGCGATACGTTCTGCGGCGTCCTGGCCGCCGCCCTTGTCGCGGGCCGCGCGATAAAGCCGGCAATCGCGGCGGCACAGGAAGCTGCAGCGCTGACCGTCACCCGTCCCGGCGCTTTCCCTTCCTTGCCGACCGCCGACGAATTGCAGCGCCTCCTCGCGTGACCGCCACGCTCGAAATCCGCGACATGACGGTGGCGCTCGGCCCGTCGCATCGGCGGGTGCCGATTGTCGAGAACGTGTCGTTCACCGTCGAGCCCGGCCGCATCCTCTGCGTCGTCGGCGAGTCCGGTTCCGGCAAGAGCATGTCGGCCATGGCCGCCATGGGCCTGCTGCCGCCGGGTCGTCACAAAGTGGCGGCGGAAACGCTGGCTTTCGAGGGCAGGGACCTCCGTCATCTGTCAGACCGCGACATGACCCGGCTGCGCGGCGACCGCATGGCCATGGTGTTCCAGGAGCCGATGACGTCGCTGAACCCGGTCTTCACGGTCGGCGACCAAATCGGCGAGGTGCTGCGGGTGCATCGCGGCCTCGGCGCCAAGGCCGCCCGTGCCCGCGTGCTGGAGACGCTGCGCGACGTCGGCATCGCCGCGCCCGAGCGAAGGCTGGACAGCTATTCGCACGAACTCTCCGGCGGACTGCGGCAGCGGGTGATGATCGCCATGGCGCTCGCCTGCGAACCGCGCCTGCTGATCGCCGACGAGCCCACCACCGCGCTGGACGTCACCGTACAGGCGCAGATCCTCCGCCTGTTCCTCGGCCTGCGTGACCGGACCGGAGCGGGGATCCTATTCATCACCCATAATCTTGGCGTCGTCGCCGAGATCGCGGACGACGTCGCGGTCATGTACGCCGGCCGGGTCGTCGAACAGGCACCGGCAGCGACGCTGTTCCGCGAGGCGCAGCATCCCTACACGCTGGCGCTGCTCGCAGCGATGCCGGCAATCGACGCGACGGCCGACCGCTTGGAGCCGATTCCCGGCCGGATGCCGGCACCGGGGACGGCACTGCCGGGCTGCCGGTTCGCGCCGCGCTGCCCGTTCGCCGTCGCCGATTGCGCCGCTCAGCCGCCGATGCGATCGGTGGGACCGGCCCATTTCGCCGCCTGCTGGCGGGCACCCGTCGCGTGACGCTGCTGCTGCAGGCGCAGGGGCTGCACAAAAGCTTCGCCTTGCCAGGTGGACGCCGGCTGCTGGCCGTCGACGGTGTCGACCTCCAGGTCGAGCGCGGCGAGACGCTGGCCATCGTCGGCGAGTCCGGATGCGGCAAGTCGACGCTCGGCCGTCTGCTGCTCCGGCTGCAGGAGCCGGAGGCCGGCCGCATCGCGCTCGACGGCGCCGACACGCACGCGCTCCGCGGCACTGCGCTACGCGCCATGCGCCGCCGCATGCAGATGGTGTTTCAGGATCCGTTCTCCTCCCTCGATCCCCGGCAGCGCGTCCGGGATGCCTTGATCCGCCCCATGCTGCTGCACCGCCTGCGCGACCGTTCTGCCGCGGCGAGGGAGGCCGCGGTGCTGATGGAGCGTGTCGGCCTTGCGCCCGCTCAACTGGCTTTGTTCCCGCACCAGTTCAGCGGTGGCCAGCGGCAACGCGTCGCCATCGCCCGGGCGCTGTCCGTGGAGCCGTCTTTGATCGTCTGCGACGAGCCGGTGTCGGCACTCGACGTTTCGGTGCAGGCGCAGGTGGTCAACCTGCTGCAGGATCTGCAGCGCGACACCAGCGTGGCGCTGATCTTCATCTCGCACGACCTCGCCGTCGTCCGGCATCTCGCGCACCGGGTCGCGGTTATGTATGCCGGCCGCATCGTGGAAACCGGCCCCGCCGCCGACCTGTTCGCGTCGCCGGCACACCCCTACACCCGCGCGCTGCTCGCCGCGGTGCCGCGCCTGACCCGGCGGCCCCCCGCCCCGCTCGTCACCGGCGAGCCGCCCGACATGAGTTCGGCCCCGCCGGGCTGCCGTTTCGCAAGCCGCTGCCCGCAGGTTCAGGCCGTCTGCCGCGAGGGCGCCGCGCCGCCGCTACGACCGGTTGCGACCGATCACGCCAGCGCCTGCCTGTTCGCCGATATGCTACCGGCTTGGCCAGTCACGACGCCGAGCCCAGCGCTGAAGCCGATCGACCGCCGCATCGCCGCCTATCGCCAGTCCCGCGATCAGGAACGGACGGGTGCCCGATCATGAGGATGGTCAGCTTCCGCCTGCTTTCCCTCCTGCCCGTGCTGTTCGGCATCTGCCTGCTCTCCTTTGTCCTCCTCGCCCTCGTTCCCGGCGATCCCGTCACCGCCATGCTCGGCCTCGAGGCCGACCCGGCCGCTATCGTCGCCCTGCGCGCCAAATACGCGCTCGACGATCCCTTGCCGCTGCGCTTCCTCGCCTGGTTCGGCCACGTCCTCACCGGCGATCTCGGCCGCTCGATCCAGACCGGCCGCCCCGTTCTGGCCACCGTCGCCGCCGCCCTGGTCCCGACGCTGCAACTCGGTGCCGCCGCCACCATCGTGTCCCTGCTGATCGCCATACCCGCCGGGATCGTCGCTGCCGCTCGCCGCAACGGGGCAGCGGATTTCATCGCGTCCTTCATCGCGCTGTGCGGCCTGTCGCTGCCGTCGTTCTGGCTCGGGATTTTGTTGATCCTCGGCTTTTCCATCGCGTTGCCGCTGCTGCCGTCATCGGGCTACGCGCCGTTTCTCAGCGCGCCCGGTGCTGCCTTCGCCCACCTCGTGCTGCCCGCGATCACACTCGGCGCCGCCATGGCGGCAGCCACTATGCGAATGACCCGCGCCGCCATGATCGAGGTGCTCAGCGCCGACTACATCCGCACCGCGCGCGCCAAAGGAATGCCGCGCGGCCGGGTCGTCTGGCACCACGCCTTGCGCAATGCGTTGCTGCCCGTGACCACGCTCGTCGGCCTGCAGATGGGCCAGCTTCTCGGCGGCGTCGTCATCACCGAAAGTGTGTTCTCCTGGCCTGGCATCGGCAAGCTCACCGTCGACGCGATCTTCGCCCGCGATTACCCGGTGGTGCAGGGGTCGATCCTGGTCACCGCCACCCTGTTCGTGCTGATCAACCTGGTCACCGACCTGCTCTACACGGTCCTCGATCCTCGCCTGAGGCCACGGCGATGACAGCGCGCTCGCATTGGTGGCAGCTGCTGTCCGAACCGCGCAGCCTCCTAGGCGTCGTTCTCGTGGGGCTCGTCGTGGTGGCGGCGCTGCTAGGCCCGACGCTGTACCCGTACGGACCGGACACGCCCGACTTTCTTGCCACGCTGGCCGCGCCATCGGCCGCCCATCCGCTCGGCACCGACGATCTCGGCCGGGACGTGCTCGCGCGCATCCTTTACGGCGCGCGCATCTCCCTCATGGTCGGCCTGGGCAGCGTCGTTGCCGCCTTCGTGCTCGGTGCGCCCATCGGGCTCGTCGCCGGCTATGCCGGCGGCTGGACGGATGGCGTGCTGATGCGCTGCATGGACGTCCTGCTCGCCTTTCCCGGCATCCTGCTCGCGCTCGGCATCACCGCCGCCCTGGGCGCCTCCCTGCCGGTCACGGTAGCCGCCATCGCGCTGGTCAACCTGCCCGTCCTCGCCCGCATTGCTCGCGGCCAGGCCCTCGCCTTGCGCACGCTCGACTTCGTCACCGCCGAGCGCGCCCTGGGCTTTGGCGGGGCGACCATCCTCTGCCGCAGCATCCTGCCCAACGCCCTGTCGCCGTTGCTGGTGCAGGCCTCCGTCCTGCTGGCTTCCTCGATCATCACCGAAAGCTACCTGTCATTCCTCGGCCTCGGCGTGCAGCCGCCCACGCCGAGCTGGGGCAACATGCTGCACGACGCCGTCGGCTTCCTCGATCAGGCCGTTTGGCTTGCCTGCTTCCCCGGGATGGCGATCTTTCTCACCGTGCTCGGCTTCAACCTCCTCGGCGACGGCCTGCGCGACCGTCTCGACGCCCGCGATCGATAGGAACCCCGTTCATGCACCTCACCCGCCGCCGCCTGCTCGGCACCACGGCACTTCTGATCGCCGCTCCTACCGGCGGCGGCGCTCAGACCCTACCGACCCTGACCATCGGCGTCGTCTCCGACCCGGTTACCCTCGACCCGGCCTTCTCCGCCTCCTTTTTCGAAACCCAGGTGCTCTACAACCTCCACGAGACGCTTCTCGTCGCCAAGCCCGACGGCACCGTCACGCCCGGCCTGGCCAACATCGAGATGATCGACCCGCTCCACTACCGTCTCACCTTGCGCGAGGGCCTGACCTTTCACGACGGCACCGTGCTCGACGCTGCCGCGGCCAAGGCCAACATCGACCGCTTCATGGACCCGGCCACCGGCTCCATCCGCCGCCCCGATTTCGGCCCGCTCAAGGAGGTCGCGGTCAGCGGCCCGCGAACCGTCGAGCTGACCCTTTCGGCGCCGTACGCGCCCTTGCCGCTGGTGCTGACCAACCGCGCCGGCATGATGGTCTCGCCCACGGCTGTGGCGGCGCTCGGGCCCGACTTCGCTACCAAGGCCGTTGGCTGCGGCCCCTGGAAGCTCGCCAGCTGGACCAAGAACAGCGAACTCGTGCTCGAGGCATTCCCCGGCTACTGGCAGGGCCCGCCGAAGAACTTCGCTCGTCTGGTTTACCGCCCGCTACCGGACGAGACCGTGCGGCTGGCCAACCTGCGGAGCGGCACCCTACAGTTGATCGACAGCGTTCCGCCGCAGGCCGTCGCCTCCCTGGCCAACGACCAGAGTGTCCACGTCGCGCAGATTCCGAGCCTCGGCTTCAACGCCTTTGCCTTCAACTGCACCCGTCCCCCCTTCGCCGACCCCCGGGTCCGCCGCGCCTTCACCGCCGCCATCGACCCGGCCGTGATCCAGCGCGTGGTGTATTTCGGCACCGGCCGTGTCTCCCATGGCCCATTGTCGCCGGCCGTCGCTTGGGCCTTCGACCCCGCCCAGAACGGCATCCCGTTCGACCCGGCCCACGCCAAGTCCATGCTGACCGATGCCGGGATCACCGCGCCCGTGCCCGTCGCCATCACCGTCACCAACTCGCCCCAGATGGTCCGCGCCGCCCAGGTCATGCAGGCGCAGGGCGCTGCCGCCGGGTTCAAGGTCGACATCCGGCAGATCGACCCGACCAGCCTCATCACTGTGCTCCGCGGCCGCGACTTCGACCTCTGCATGTCGCCCTGGAGCGGCCGTTACGATCCGGACGGCAACACGTTCAACTACTTCACCAAATCCGGCCCCAACAACTTTGCCGGCTACGACGGTCCGGAGGTCACGACATTGCTGGAACAGGCACGTTCGACATCGGATCGCTCCGCCCGTGCAACCCTCTACAAGCAAGCGCAGGCCAAGCTCGTCGAGGACGCGCCGATGCTGTTCCTGCATTTCGACGCGATCCTGCAAGCGTCGACCACCAAGCTGAAATGGGTCCAGTACCCGGACGCGGTGTTCCGCTTGTATGACGCGGCGCTTGCCTAAAACGACCCGGCGTCAGCTCCGCTGAATCCGATCCGCCAGGGCTTGCGGCAATCCGGTGGTCGATTTCGGATCGGGACGCCGGAAGGTTCCCGCCGTCGCCTTGCGGAGCCGGAGTGCGGCAAGCGCCTCAGCCTGCTTCACCGCGGCGGCCACCTGATCGATGACCGGCACGGGGATGCGGTCGGCGACCTTATGCGCCAAACCGGTCAACGGGGCTCCGGCGAGGATAACGGCGTCGGCGTCGCGCTCGTACACGGCCCGATGCGCCAGGTCGACCAACAGATCTTCCTTCTGCTCGGCGACGTCGGCGGCGGAGGCGAACGGGCTGTCGAGACACAGGATGCCGGCGCAGCGCTCGCGTAGGCCGTGCATGGCGACACACTCCTCGTACCAGGGGCCGAGCGCACGGGCGAACGTCACGATCGCGAACCGGCGGGCAACCATGCAGGCCGTCAGCATGGCGGCTTCCGCCAGACCGACGACGGGGATGTCGAACAATTCGCGCGCGCCGAACAGGCCCGGGTCGCCGAACGCCGCAATGATGGCCGCATCGACCGCGCCATGCCGCTCGGCCAGCATCTCCAAGGCGATGGCACCGCCGATCTGGGCTTCGGCGCGGGTGGCAATATACGGCACGCCCCGGCTCGCCGTCATCGACACGATCGTGGTGCCCGGCGCCTTGGCGGCCTCGGCCGTGGCGGTCATCCGCTCCGTCATCGAGACAGACGTGTTGGGGTTCAGCAACAACAGCCGCATCAGGCGAACAACCGCCCGAACGGCGCCAATCTATCGGTGGCAAAGCCAGCCATTACCAGACTCTGCCACAGCGTGACGGAGACGGAATCCAGGATCGGCACACCCAGCTCCTGCTCCAATGTCGCGGCGATCAAGGCGCCGCGCAGATTGGTGCAGACGATGGCGACGGCATCGCATCCGTCCTGCACGACAGCCCGGATCATGCCGGCGATATCGTCTTCCGGCACATCGGCAAAGGAATAGTTGTCGCGCAGTCCGCTCGCCCGCTCCGCCGTGCATGGGAACCCGGCCGCATCCCAGTTCGACATGATGCGGTCCTGCACGTCGCGCGTGTACGGCGTCACCAAGCCGATGCGGCGCACCCCGAGCGCCCGGAACGCCTCGCGGAAAGCCAGCACCGAGGTGGTCGCCGGCGTGCTGGTGGCCGCGGTTATGTCGGCACACAGACGCTCGTCCTGCTCGAAGCCGAGCCAGGCGCCGGAGGTGCCGTTCCACGCGATCGTGTCGACCTTGGCGTCGGCCAGCAATCGCGCCGCCGCAACCATGCCCGCCGGGGCGAACTGGCCGAGCGCCGCCGGCGTCAGAGCGATCTCGGTAACGGCGAAGCGGCTGAAATGCACGCTCAGCCCAGGCAGGCCCGCCACGAGCCGGCCGATCACCGGCTCGAGCACCGTGTTGGACGATGGGGTCAGCATCCCCAACCGGATCATACCGCGCGCCGCGTTGGGGAGGCTTCGTTCCGGATCAGCGTCATGACCCGGCGCTTGGCGTCGTTGAACTCGGGGCTGGTGATGTCGCGCGGGCGCGGCATGTCGAAATCGAAACAGTCGCTGATCCGCCCGGGTCGCCGAGTCATGACGGCGATGCGATTACCGAGCACGAGCGCCTCGTCGATGCTGTGGGTCACGAACACGATGGTGCAGCCGACGCGCTGCCAGATCTGCACCAGCTCCTCCTGCATCTCCAGCTTGGTCTGCGCGTCCAGCGCGGCGAACGGCTCGTCCATCAGGATGACGCGGGGGTTCATCAACAGCGCGCGGGCGATGCCGACGCGCTGGCTCATGCCGCCGGACAACTCCGCCGGGTAATGCCGCTCGAACCCCGTCAGGCCGACGAGGTCGATGAACTCCTGCGCCTTGGCCCGCCGCTCGGCCCGACCGATACCCTTCATCTTCAGATGAAAGGCAACGTTGTCGACCACCGTCAGCCACGGCATCAGCGTCGGCTGCTGAAACACCACGCCGCGATCGGCGCCGGGCTTGTCGACGACAGTGCCAGCGACCTCGATACGGCCCGAACTCGGCGTGTCGAACCCGGCGATCATGTTCAGCAAGGTCGATTTCCCGCAACCGGACGGGCCGAGCAGGCAGATGAAGTCGTTGTCGCGGATCGCGAGGTCGACCGTATCGACGGCCAGCACCTCCTGGTCCCGCTGCCGGTCGGTGAAGGTCTTGACCACCTTGCGGATATCGATCGCAGCCATACTCAGCGCCCCCGTCCGGTGGTGGTGTGCTGCCAGCGGAGCACGACGCCCATCAGCAGCTTAATGCCGAGATCCGACAGGTAGCCGAGCGCGCCGATCGAGATCATGGAGGCGATGACCAGGTCGTAGCGCAGGAAATAGTAGGAATCCCACAACACGTAACCGACGCCGCTTTTCACCGCGACCATCTCGGCGGTCACCGTCAGCATCCAGGCCGAGCCTACCGCGATCCGCAGCCCGGCGAAGATCGACGGCAGCGCCGCCGGCAGCACGATGTTCCACAGCAATTGCCGCTGGCTCGCCCCCATCATGGCGCCGGCGCGGAGCAGATTGCGGTCGATCGTCTTGACGCCGTGGATGCTGTTCATCAGCACCGGGAAGAACGCGCCAAGAAACACCAGGAAGACCGCCGGCTTGTCGGCGATGCCGAACCAGATGATCGCCAGCGGGATCCACGACACTGGCGGGATCGGGCGCAGCATCTGCAGTGTCGGCTCGATCGTCTTCTCGACGAAGCGCGACCAGCCGATGGCGGCGCCGACCGACACCCCCGCGACGGCGGCGATGGCGAAGCCGGCCGCGACCCGGAACGTGCTGGCGCTGGCATTGTGGAGCCAGGTGCCGGAATAGTCCTGCGTGCTGCCGTCGATGCCGAACATCCAATCGGCCAGCGCATGCAGCACGGAAGAAGGCGGCGGCAGGAGGGCGATCGGCAGCGCGCCGGAACGCGAGAACGCCTCCCATCCGGCCAGCAGCAGCAGCGGCACCACGAAGCGTTCGAGGTGGGACCGAGTGCGCCGGAAAGCCAAGCGGGGTGCGATGGAAAGTGGCTCGCTGGCTGTTTGCATGGTGTCGATCCGAAGCGGGATGCCTTGTTCTGGTGCAGCCTCTATCTTGCTTGCAACCGTTTTCTGCATGTTGCATACAATTTATGCCGTCAATATCGGTGTATCGCTTGTTTGATGATTTTCTAAGCAGCTCAGGAGCATCGTCATTGACCATCGTCTCCCGGCCACGCGGGCGCCCGCGCAAGAACAAGGCGATGCTCGATGCGCAGATGCGCTTGCCGCGCGCCGGGCTGCATCAGCAGGCAGCCGAACGGTTGCGCCAGATGATCGTGCACGGCGTGCTCGTGCCCGGCGCGCCGCTGATCGAGGGCGAGCTGTCCGACGCGCTGGGCGTCTCGCGGACACCGCTGCGCGAGGCGCTGAAGCTGCTCGCGCAGCAGGGGCTGGTCGAGTTGCGCGCCAATCGCAGCGCCTCGGTTCGCGCGATGCGGGCGGAGCAGATCACCGATCTGTTCGAAGCCCTGGCAGGCATCGAACGCCTGGCCGCCGAACGTGCCGCCGAGCGGATCACCCCTGCCGAGTTGCAGGAGTTGGCGACCCTGCAGGCGGACATCGTGCGCGATCATCGGGCGGGACAGCGGGAACGCTATTTCGCCGCCAACCGACGCATCCATCGCCTCATCGTGGAGGCCGGCCGCAACACCGCGCTGGCGGACATCCATGCGGGGTTGTTGGACCGGGCCGAGCAAGTCCGCTTCTTCGCGCTGCGGCTGGAGGATCGCTGGGAGCAATCCATCGCCGAGCACCAGGACATCCTGGACGCCATCACCGCGCGCGACGGCGATCGCGCCGGCCGGCTGCTGGGCGCGCATGTCGGGCACACGGCCGACACGGTCGCACGCTGCCTGGCGGCCGGATGGGCCCCGGCGCGCGATGCCGCCTGATATCGACACGACACAGGAGACAGTTTTGCCAAACATCCGCTCGCTCGCCGCTGGTTTGGCGCTGCTGCTCACCCTGGCCGGCACGGCCGCGGCGCAGGACAAGCCAACCATCAAGCTCGGCTACGCCAAGTGCGCCCATTGCACGCCGCTGACCCTGGTGCCGGACTACGCCAAGGATGCGACGGTCGAGGCGATCGGGTTCAACACCGGCAACGACGTGCTGACCGCGCTGGTGTCCAAGAGCATCGACATCGGCCAGATTACCTATCTGCATTACGCCACCGCGCTCGACAAAGGCTTCGACCTCGTCGCGGTCTCAGGCCAGGTGAGCGGCGGCTCGCAAATCCTGGTCAGTGACAGCCTGCCGGTGGCCGCCGGTGATTGGGCCGGGCTGCGCAAGCTGATCGCCGACCGCAAAGCCGCCGGCACGCCGTTGAAGGTCGCGGCCTCGCGCGGCAACGCTCAAGACCTCCACATGCGCGGCGCGTTTGCCAAGCAGGGCATCGCCATGAAGGATGTCGAGTTCATCAACATCCCCAACCCGTCCGATCACGCCCAGGCGCTGCGCCGTGGCGAGATCGACCTGATCTGCTCAGTTGAGCCGTTCGCCAGCCAGATCCGGCAGGTGCAGGCGGGCAAGTTCTTCGCGTTTCCCTACGACCAGCCGGCCGGCAACCTGACCAACCTGATGCTGACCCGGCCCGACGTGATCGCCTCGAACCGCGCCGGCGTTCAGGCGACGGTATCGGCGATCGTCAAGGTGGACGACTTCATCGGGAGCAACCATGCGGCCTGGTCGGGCGTAATCACCAAGGTCACCGGGCTGGACAAGGCGATCGCCGACGCCGCGATCGAGAACCTCGTGCCCGATTACGAGATGCACAAGCCGGAGGCGCTCGCCATCGCCTCCATGATGCGCGATCTGCGTTATGTCTCGAAGGACGTCTCGGCCGAGGTATCGAAGAACATGGACTATTCGTTCCTCGAGGCCGCGACGGGCAAGCCGGCCAGCGCGCTCGGCGACAAGTAGCAGCATGGCGATCTTGGTCACCGGGTCATCCGGTTTCGTCGGGGCGGCGCTTTGTGCGGCCCTGGTCGGTCGCGGCGAGGAGGTAATCGGCGTCGATCGGCGGCCGCCCCACGGGTTCTCCGGGCAGGGTAGCGCGTTCCGGTTTGTGGCAACCGACGTCACGCAACCCGGCGCCATTGAGGTGGCGTTCCGGACGGCGCCGATCGACCGCGTCGTGATCGGCGCGGCCATCACGGCCGACCGGGCCCGCGAGGCGCGGGACCCCGCCGGGATCGTCGCGGTCAATGTCGGCGCGGTCGCCGAGACCATCCGCTGCGCCGCTGCGGCCGGTGTCGACCGGATCGTCCATCTCAGCTCTGCGGCCGTCTACGGCGACAACGGCTGTTCGGCGCCGGTCCTGAACGAGGACGAGATCCCGCCGGCGCCCGCGTCGCTCTACGCCATCACCAAATACGCCGGCGAGCGCACCGCCCTGCGATTGCGCGACATGTTCGGGCTGGACCTGGTCGCCGGCCGCCTCGGCACCTGCTTCGGACCCTACGAGCATGCCACGGACGCCCGGGATACGCTGAGCCCGCCTTGGCAGGTGCTGCAACACCTCAGGGCCGGCATGCCCGTGGTCCTGCCTCGACCAGGTCGCAAGGACTGGCTCTACATCCACGACGCGGTCAGCGCGGTCACGGCGCTGCTGGACGCCCCGCATCCCTTGCCGCGCACGTTGTACAATCTGGCCACCGGTTTCGAGTGGACGGTCGCGGAGTGGTGCGCCGCGGTCGGTCGGCTGAACCCTGGTTTCGAGTGGTCCATTGGCGCAAACGCCAACGTGGACTTCTACGGCGAGATCGACCGTGCCCCGCTGAGCGCGGCCCGCCTGATCGCCGATCTTGGCTTCAGTCCGGCCTACGACATGGACCGGGCCTTGGCGGACTATCTCGAGACGGAAGCCGCGATGGCGAGGCCTGGGTGACTCGGTGCTCCGGCTAGCGGTTCAGCCACTTGAGCAAGGCGGCATGGAACCCGGCCGGGTCCGATATCTGCGGCGCGTGCCCGAGTTCCGGGAACCGCACCAACGTGACGTGCGGGATGACGGCCGCGACCTCGGTTGCTAGCACCGGGTAGTTGCCGAGCTGTTTCTGGACCTCGGGCGATGCCAGGTCCTTGCCGATCGCCGTGTTGTCCTTGTCGCCGATGATCAGCAGCGTATCCGGCTTCAGGGCGCCCAACTCGTAAACGACCGGCTGCGTGTAGATCATGTCGTATAGCAGGGCGGAGTCCCACGCGACGGCTTCCTTGCCCGCCCCGGCATTCAACCCGGCCAGCATGTCGACCCAGCGCTGATATTCCGGCCGCCACTGGCCCGCGTAGTAGGTGGCCTGCTCGTAACGACGGATCCCCGCGGCGTTCGTCTTCAGCTCACGCGCATGCCAGTCGTCGACGCTGATGGACGGGACGCCCTTGGCCTTCCAATCCTCGAGCCCGATCGGGTCCACCAGCACCAGGCGATCCGTGGCCTCGGGATACATCAGGGCATAGCGGATCGCCAGCATGCCACCGGTGGAGTGCCCGATCATCACCGCGCGGTCGATGCCGAGCGATTGCAACAGGGCTCGGGTGTTGCGGGCCAGAGCTTGGAAGGTGAACTGATAGGCGTGCGGCTTGGCTGACTTGCAGAACCCGATTTGATCGGGTGCGATCACCCGGTAGCCCTCGGCGGCCAGGGTTGTGATCGTGCCTTCCCAGGTTGCGGCACAGAAATTCTTGCCATGCAGCAGCACGGCGACCTTGCCATTGGCTGCAGCCGTCGGCGCCACGTCCAGGTAGGCCATGGACAAACTCTGCTGCTGCGACGAGAGGGCGAACTGATGGACCGGAAACGGATACTCGAACCCTTCGAGCTCCGGACCATAGGCTTGCGCGGCCGCCGGCGACGCCAAGCCGAGCAGGGCGAAAAACAGGAGCTTTTTCATTGGAGTCGATCTCACACTGATCGTTTGGAGCTAGACCAAGCACTTGCAGCTGTCGCCTGCAACACCTCCACCCGTTACCATCGCTCCACGATCATCCCCATGGGTGTGATTCAAGTCAGCTTGTGTTTGCGCCGGCCTCGCGCTGATGCGGCGCTCTGAACGCCGGGCAGCACCCTTGTTCTCTCCAATCTCCTAGGCGCGATGACCGAACCCACGAGCATCACTTGGCTATCGCTGAGGCCGGAATACTGGTCGCCACCGCGTCCCTCCGTTCCCATCACGGTCGGCAAGCTGGACATCCGCATTCCCGGGCCGATCCGCGGTATCGCCTGCATCGCCTTCGCGATTGGCACGAGTGGTGGCGCCTGGCTCGACCGTCTGAGCGCATCGCAATGGTTTTCAGGGCTGGAACCACAGCCGCACGACATCGAGAGGGACGATTTGGCCGTGACGGGCCGGCTGCTCGTGCGGGACGAGGATCTCCGCAATCCCATCGGCATCGGTGCCATGCTCGAGCGCATCACCTGGCCCGTGGTTCCAATTGCTGCGATTGCCGTCCCACAAGCACTACGACTCTCGGATCAGATCGCGACACTCGGTCTGGTTTCCGAACTGCGCGCCCGGCACGATGGCCATGGATGCCGTGTGGCGGTGGTCGTCACCCTTGGATCGTTATCAGGCGATGACGCTTTCGTATCGGAATTGCTGAAGCGAGGGGTATTCGTCGTGCGATCCGGCTCCGGACCAGGCGATGACCACCTGCACCATTTGCCCCTGCGGTCGGCGATCTATCCGCGCCATGGTCGGCTGGTGTGCGTTGACCTCGCCGACTATCTCGCGTGCTGGAAGCCGGGCACCTCGGCCGAATTGCACGTGCTGTCGCTTACCCCCGACTATGGACACGCTGCAGTTGACCTGTTGTCGCAACGAGAGGATCGCACCCTCGCGCTCAGCATCGACATGCATTGGGATCCCGCTGCAGCCGGCAACGAGCTTCTCGAGCTCGATTGGCTTGCCGCCCATTGCCGGCAGCGCTTCCTCCCTGAGAACGGCAGGTTTCTTTTTACGACTTCGGACCGGCTCCACGGGGAAACAGGAACAGTCGACATCGTCGTGATCACGCGAAAGCCGGATGAGCAGGGTGAGGAGTCGCCGACCTAGCCTTGCCTGCAAGCCGGAATACGACGTGCGAGCCGCTCAAGACGCGGGCTGGGACCATCGGTGTTGTGGAGGCGCCAGGACGTTACTCTGACGTTAAATCGGTATCGCCTCCCGTCGTGACACACGGTATGCGTTTTTCAGAGTGGCTCGAGGAGAACATTGGTGTCAGCGACGACCTACCAGCCAGCAATGGACCAGGCGGTCAATTACTTAGTCAGCAAGTACAATCCGAAAGGAAATCGGACTGGCTGGCTGATGATGGCCTCGATCTTGGTCGAGGCTTGGGACCTGTATTCAATCGCGTTCGTCTTGGTATTCATCCGGGATCAATACCATCCGGACCCGCTCATGTTGGGTCTGGCTGCGGCGGGAACGCAGGGCGGCGCGCTGATCGGGGCGTTGCTGGGAGGCTGGCTGTCGGACAAGGTCGGCCGCCGGATCATGTTCCTGACCACGATGATCCTGTTCATCGTGCTCGCGGTTGCGCAGGCATTCGTGACCAGCATCGGGCTGCTAGTAGTGGTGCGCTTCCTGCTCGGCATCCCGCTCGGGAGCGATATCTCCAACGGCTACACCTACATCATGGAGTCGATGCCGAAAGGCGAGCGCGAGGTGATGGGCAACCGCTGGCAGTTCATGTTCGCCGTCGGCGAAGTCATGACCCTCGCGGTGATCTCGGTATTCATCGCCATCAACATGGATCATGAGCTGCTGTGGCGTGTCACGCTCGGACTGGGCGCGGTGCCGGCGCTGGTCATCCTCCTCATGCGGCATGACCTGCCGGAAACCGCGGTGTGGCTCATCCGGCATGGACGGTTCCGCGAGGCGAAGCAGGTCGCCATGTCGATGTACTCGGACGGGCTAGAGATGCTGCCCGACCAGGATATCGTGATCGAGAAGCCGAAGCCGAGCGCCTTCCTGGCCGACCTCAAAAAGGACCCGATCCGTTGGCGCGCGACGCTGTACGGTTACATCGCGTGCTTCTGCCAGGGAGCCGAATTCTCGACCTTCGCCTTCTACCTGCCGGTAATCTTCCTGCTGGTTGGCGTGTCGTCGCTCCTGGGCAACAACCTGGTGCTGATGGCGCTGTTCACCCTGGCGGCGGTGTCTGGCTGGGTCGGGCCAATGATCACGCCGCGGATCGGTCAGCGCGGGATCGCGATCGCCGGGTTCTCGATCGTGCTGGTGGCGCTGATTGTTGCGGCAGGGGCGTTGTATGCCGGGATGAACTGGCTGTTGCCGTTTGCGGCGGCGGCGATGCTGTGGGGTCATTATTGGGATGCGTCGAACTGCATGACGATCCCGACCGTGGTCGCCAAGCCGGAGTATCGTGGCACCGCCAGCGGGTTTGCCTACATGTTCGTCAAGCTGCCGTCGTTTCTGGCGATCTTCCTGTTCCCGTCATTGTTCACGGCGGTCGGGCAGGCGACGGCAACGCTGATGGTCGCGATTTTCCCGCTGGTCGGGCTGCTAGCGGCGGTGTTCATCCTGCCCGAAATCTACGGCTACGACTCAGATACCTGAACCGCTCCTTCACGGCCCGGCGTGCTTCGGCCGCCGGGCCGTGAGAGTTTCCATCCGTTCGGAACGCATTCAAATCGCCATGGGAGGCCGTCGGTGAAGATCACCGCGATCGAGACATTACGTACCGAAGAATTCGCCAACGTGCTTTGGGTGCGCGTGCACACCGATGCCGGCGTGATCGGCTTGGGCGAGACATTCTATGGCGCAGGCGCAGTCGAGTCCCATCTGCATGCGACATTGGCCGGCCGTCTGCTTGGCAAGAACCCGCTGCATATCGAGGCGCTGCATCGCGAGATGCTGAACCTGCCCATGGCGCAATCCAGCACCGGGGTGGAATATCGTGCCGCCTCGGCAGTGGACATCGCGCTGTGGGATGTGTTCGGCAAGGTGTGCGGGCAGCCGGTGCACCAGATGTTGGGCGGCCTGTGCCGGCCGAAGCAGCGGGTTTACAACACCTGCGCCGGTTACGGTTACGTGCGGTCCAACAACATCAAGCCGGTCTCGACGTGGAATTTCGATGACTCGTCCGGTCCATACGAGGACCTCCACGGGTTCATGACCCGGGCCGATGCGGTGGCCGAAAGCCTGCTCGAGCAGGGCATCACGGCCATGAAGATCTGGCCGTTCGACCCGGCCGGTATCGACAATGACGGCATGTCGATCACGCCGGACCAGCTCAAGGCCGCGATCGAGCCGTTCGAGAAGATCCGCCGCGCGGTGGGCGACAAGATGGAGATCATGGTGGAGTTCCATTGCCTGTGGAACCTGCCGATGGCCAAGAAGCTGGCCCGCTGGCTCGAGCCGTATAACCCGACCTGGTACGAAGACCCGATCCGGATGAACTCGCCGCAGGCGCTAGCGGAGTTGGCGCGCTCGACCGATGTCTGGATCTGCGCCAGCGAGACGCTCGGCAGCCGCTTCCCCTACAAGGACATGCTGGATCGTGACGCGATGAGCGTGGTGATGGCCGATCTGTGCTGGACCGGCGGGTTGACCGAGGGCCGCAAGATCGCTGCCATGGCCGAAACCTACCACAAGCCGTTTGCCCCGCATGATTGCGTGGGACCCGTCGGCTTCATCGCCGGCATCCATGCCTCGTTCAGCCAGCCCAACACGATGATCCAGGAAAGCGTGCGCGCCTTCTACACCGGCTGGTACAAGGAACTGGTGACCGTGATGCCGGTGATCGAGAACGGCTTCGTGCTGCCGATGGAAGGACCAGGCCTCGGCACCGAGTTGCTGCCAGCCGTGTTCGAACGCTCGGACCTCATCGTGCGCCGGTCGGAACTCTAGTCATGGGGTTGTTCGATCTATCCGGCCGCACCGCCCTGGTCACCGGTTCTTCCCGGGGCCTCGGCCGGGCGATGGCGGAAGGCCTGGCGCAAGCCGGCGCCGCGATCGTTCTGAACGGCTCCGATGGCGGGCGGCTGACGAAGGCCGCTGACGAGATGCGCGCGGCTGGCTTCACCGTGCATGAAGCCTGCTTCGACGTCACCGACGAGGCCGCGATCAAAGCGGCTTTCGCGACGCTGGACGAGGCGGGCATCGCGGTCGACATCCTCGTCAACAATGCCGGCATCCAGTTCCGTAAGCCCATGATCGAGTTGGACACGGCAGACTGGCGCCGGGTCATCGAGACCAACCTGACCAGCGCCTTCGTCATTGGCCGGGAGGCCGCGCGCCGGATGATTCCGCGCGGCCGTGGCAAGATCGTCAACATCGGCTCGCTGACCAGCGCACTCGCCCGCGCCACGGTCGCGCCTTACACTGTTGCCAAGGGAGGCATCAAGATGCTGACCCAGGCTATGGCGGCGGAGTGGGCCGGAAACGGGCTTCAGGCCAACGCTATCGGCCCCGGCTACATGCTGACCGACATGAACGAAGCGCTGGTCAACAACCCGGAATTTGATGCCTGGGTCAAAGGCCGCACCCCGGCGAAGCGCTGGGGCCGGCCGGACGAGCTGATCGGGACTGCCGTCTACCTGGCGTCAGACGCTTCGAACTATGTCAACGGTCAGATCATCTACGTCGACGGCGGCATGCTCGCCGTTTTGTAATTTTCCGGGCCGAGGTTGGGTATCGATGCGATGGCGGCAGCCTCCAGATAGAGGCCTGACATAGGCGACCGACCGGTATTTGATGAACAGTATTCAGTAGACTGGCATCGGTATCCCTTCGAGCCGGGCTTTCAGTTGAAGCGCCAGGTAGCGGGAATAGTGGCGGGACTGGGCCAGGTTGCCGCCGTGGAACCAGAGGCCGGGCTGCGCGGTGGGCTTCCACATGTTGCGTAGCTCACCTTGCCAGGGGCCCGGGTCACGGGTGGTGCCGGAGCCCAGGCCCCAGCACGGGCCGACGGCGTCGGCGACCTGCTTGGAGATGAGCATTTCCGCCCAACCGGTCATGGAGCCGTAGCCGGTAGCGTAGATGAGCACGTCAGCCGGCAGCAGGGTTCCATCCGCAAGCCTGACGCCGCCCGCCTCGATCGCGTCGATGCGCTGGCTGCATAATTTGATCGACCCGTCGGCAATGCGCTCGGACGCGCCGACATCGATGTAATAGCCTGATCCGCGGCGCAGGTATTTCAGCGCGAGGCCAGAATCGTCCTCGCCGAAATCGAGCAGGAACCCGGCGGCGCGCAGCCGATCGTAGAAGGCTGCATCCTCCACGGCGATGCGCGCCCAAACCGGCTTCTGCAACGCTGGCAGAACGGCGTAGGGCACCGAGGCGGCCAGCAGGTCGGCGGCGTCGGTGTCGATCCCGGCGTCGAGCGCGTCTTCCGAATACAGGGCGCCCCAGCCATGGCGCAGCATAGTGTCGGTGCGCACCACCAGCGTGGAGGAACGCTGCACCATTGTCACGTCGGCACCGTGTTCGAGCAGGTCGGCACAGATGTCATGGGCGGAGTTGTTGGCACCGATCACGACGCAGCGCTTGCCGGCATAGGCCGCACCGCCCGCGTGCTTGGAGGAATGGTGGGCATCGCCGGCGAAGCTGTCCATGCCGGGAATGTCCGGCAGTTGCGGCATGCCGGCCATTCCGGTGGCGAGCACGAGATGCGTAGGCCGCAACGTCACGGTTTCGCCGTCACGATCGACCGTCACCGTCCAGCGACCGGCCGCGGCGTCGTATTCGGCGTGCTGGCAACGTGTGCGGTTCCAGCAATCAAGTTCCATGACCCGTGCATACATCTCGAGCCAGTCACCGAGCTTGTCCTTCGGGGTGAATACCGGCCAGTTCTCGGGAAACGGCAAATAGGGCATGTGGTCGTACCAGACCGGGTCATGCAGGCAGAGGGATTTGTAGCGTTTGCGCCAGTTGTCGCCCGGGTTGTCATGGGCGTCGATGATGAGGGTTGGGACTTCGAGCTGCTTGAGGCGTGCGCCGAGCCCAAGCCCGCCCTGGCCACCACCGACGATCAACACGTAAGGCTGCTGCTCGTAGCCGAGACGTGCCTGGATCTGCTGACGCCGCTCCAACCAGGTCTGCCGGTCCGTGGCGTCCGGTTCGGGCGCGCCGCGGGGCCGGGTGCGACTGCGTTTCTCCTCAAAACCCTTTAGCTCGCGGGACGCCGTCAGCAATGTCCAGCACAAGCCGTCCCGCAGGCGGAGATAGCCGCGGCCGCGGGCGATGGCGGTCTCGAAGGTGAACCAGCCTTCGTCGGGCTTGGTCGAGGCGCCCAGCTGAAACCGGGTCGCGCCGGTCAGGGCAGCCCGGGCAGACACCATGGCGGCGATGTCGTCCCGCCCTTCCGCCGTATGGATGGTGCCGGTAAAGGCCAGCAGGTCGCGCCAATAGCACTCCGTACCGAACAGCGCGGCAACGGCGGCCGCGTCATTGGCCACCAGGCCGTCGGCGAAACGCTGCAGCCAGACGTCCAGCCCGCTGGCGACGGGGCGGTCGAGTTCAGCGAGCGACATGGGCGAACCCCGCATCGGCAGCCTTGAGCACGGCGTCGATATCCGCCTCCGTGTGGGCGCAGGACAGGAACATGTTGTGCTTGGGGTGCATGTAGGCGCCGTGCCGCAGCACTTCGGCGCAGAAAGAGTTGCCGCGCTGCCAGTCGGTGTCGTCCACGAACAACAGCGTCGGCATCTGCACCGGGCCGCTTTGATCGATCCGCACCCCGTGCCGCGCGGCACGCTCGTCTAGCCCATCGCGCAGGCGCTGGCCCATGGCGCGCATGCGGGCCGGACCATCGATCCGGCGCAGTTCGGTGAGCGTAGCGACTGCGGCGGCCATCGGCACCGCACCGCACCAGAACGAGCCGGTGGCGAACACCTGCGTCGCCGCCTCGCGGAAACGGTCACGCCCGGTGACGGCGGAGAGCGCGTAGCCGTTGGCGATCGCCTTGCTCCAGGCCGACAGATCCGGCTGGATGCCCAGCACTTCCCACGATCCACCGAGGTCGAGACGGAACCCGGCGCGCACGTCGTCGAGGATCAACGCCGCACCGGTCTCGTCGGCCAGGGCGCGGACGCGGTTGGCGAACTCCTGCGTCGGCAGTTCCTGGCGCTGGCCGAAATCGTGCTTGAACGCGGAAACGACGATCGCGGCCAGATCGCCGCCCGCCTGCTCGACGGCGCGCTCCACGCTGGCGATGTCGTTGAACCTGAACTGAAGCAGATGCGCGCGATCCTCGGTCGTGACGCCGGCGACGCTCGGCGAGCACCAGGGGACGGCGCCGTGATACGCGCCCGTCGCGACCAACACCTTGCGCCGCCCGGTCGCAGCACGCGCGACCGTGACGCAGTTGGTGGTCGCGTCGGTGCCGTTCTTGCCGAACTGGCACCAATCGGCATGCGGCACCATGTCGACGAGCAATTCCGCAAGGTCGACCAGCACCGGCGCCGGGCCGTTCATGCAATCACCGAGCGCCATCTGTTCGGCGACCGCGGCCTCCACGACCGGAGCGTGATGTCCGAGCACGATCGGGCCCCAGGAGCACATCAGGTCGGTGAAGCGGCGGCCATCGACGTCGACGAGGTGACAGCCATCCGCACGGGCAAAGAATTGCGGGTAGCCCTCAGGCAGACGGCTGGCATCCAGATGACCCCACAGGCCGCCGGGGATGACGGCGCGCGCGCGGCGTCGCATGTCGGCGTCATGGGACACGGTCTGCGAAACCTGCGGCATGTCGGGCATCGGCACAGCTCCAAAAGCAATCTTGATATATCAAATATCTAGATAACAGCCATTCACTTTAGCAGTCGGGCCAGCGTGTTGGGCCCAGATGTCTCGCCAACAAGGTCCGCCTCGTCGCGCTGCCCGGAGTCCAACTCGGTCAGCATCTGCAGCAGCCCGGCCCCACCTTCGACCGTATCGTCGCACACCGCCTGCCGCACCGCCGCACCATCGCCGCGGCCGAGGGCGTCGAGGATGTCGAGGTGACGATGACGCCCGGGATACGTCGGCGGCGCGTGGGGATACTGGAAGGTCAGCAGCGGGCCGGTGCGAAGCCAGAGACCTTGGATCAGGTTGAACAACTCGGGCATCTCGGCGGCACGATAGAGTTCGGCGTGGAAATTCCAGTTGAGGCGAACCGCGGCAGGGGTGTCGTCCTGTTCGGCACGGATCAGCTTGGTGTGCAGAGAGTCGAGCCGCGCCAGATCGCGACGGGTGACTCGGGTGGCCGCCTCCTTGGCCGCCAGCCCTTCCAGTTCGAGCCGGATCCGCCGCAATTCGAGATACTGTACCGCCGACAGCCGCGGCACCGTGAGCGAGCGGCTGGTCTGCAGCACGAGCGCCCGCTCCCGAACGAGCTGCATCACCGCCTCGCGCACCGGGGTTTCCGAGACGTCGAGAATGGCGGCGAGGTCGCGGATCTTGAGCCGCTGACGCGGGCGTAACCGCCCCTCCAGCAAGGCCCGGCTCAGGATGTCATAGACCTGTGCGTTGAGGCTGGTGCGGCTGATGGCCGGCGTGGTCTCGGGCGTCACCACCCGGAGCGCGTTGCTCATCGCGGAGGCACGCCGGGGATGGCATTGTCGCCGGGGGGCGGGAGCGGCGCCGGGTCGAGGAAGCGGCGGACGACGTTTTCGGTCAGGCGGCTGCATGGGTTGTCATAGTCGTGGCAGGACAGGGTGCAGACCCAGGCGATCGAGCCGGTGCTGAACACGCCGCCGCCGTTGGCCGTCGGCATGAATATCAGGTCAGCGCGCACCTGCGCGTTCTGGTCGCCCATGATGCCGCGGTGCAGGGTGCGGATTTCCTCGGGCGTCGGCGTGCCGCCGTAGCCGAGCCGGTCGGCGGTGGCGAGCCAGACCAGACCCGGTGGCGAACCCAGCGTCGGCTCCACCCGGTCGACCTCGATGCCGGCGGCGCCGCCGCCGCGCAGGCCAAAATCGCCGAGCGGCGCATCGAGATCGAGCCCGGCGGTGAGCCAAGCCATCGCATGATCATGGGCGCCGGCGAGCCAGCGATAGGGATAGGACCGCGTGAATACCTGGCCATCGAAGCCGACACCGACCACGCGCTGCGGCGGCCGGCCGTTGTTGCGCCATGTGCCGGAGGGCTCGCCAGTGAATTGTAGCGCGTGCTCGCCCGCCTCGCCTTCCCAGGTGCGTAGGCCGTTCATGCCGCGACGCATCTCCAGGACGTGCGGGCCGGCAGGGTCGAAGCCGATGCGCCAGTAGAAGCCGTTGCCGCCGAGATACATATGCCGCCCGCCGCCACGCCCGTAGGCGTCGAAGGCGTCGAGCATCTCGCGGCTGATGTATTCGGGGTGCGAACCCGTGATCACGCAGGTATAGGGGGCTAGCACCTGTAGCCCGCTACCGTGGATATCCTCGTCGGTGACGATGTCGTAATCGAAGCCTTTTTGTTCCAGCCAGTCGATCAGGTGCGTGTCGTTGCCATAATTGAACACGGCGCCGCGCGGGCGGAAGCTGAGCAGCGGACGGCGGGCCGAGGCGATGCACCAGCCGCTGCCGTCGCTATGCGTGTCATAGGTCGAGAGGCCGACTTCGCGATGCGATTGAATATAGGCGTCATCGGGCGAGAGGGCGATCAGGCCCTCGAGCATAACTTCGGCGTGCACCTGGTCGAGGCGGAGCGCGGAGTTCGCGTAGGCGAGGAAGGTGGCGGTACTGGCGACGAAGGCGAGCTTGGCGCGGGGGCGGCCGATCTCGGCGCGAACGAAGAAGGAGACGTAGCTTTCGACCGGGGTGCCTGCGAAGTCAGCAGTGAGACGGAGAGCGTAGAAGCCGCTGCGCCAGTCGGCAGGAATTTCGAGCTGAAGCGTGGGAGCCCAGCCGGCATCGGACATGTCGTCGGAGTGGAAATGGATGGCGCCGTAATGCTGGGGAGCCTCGGTCCAGCGCTCGCTGGTGCCGTTCCAGTTGACGCCGGTCATCCCACGGGTCGGGGTTTGATGCAGCACACCGTCGAGACGGTTGACGGAGCGGTCGTGGATGGTGCGGGTCGGGATGCCGACCGAGAAATCCCAGGCGGCGATCAGGGCCGGGTCGGTGATGTCGGGCTCGGCGAGCGCGCGCATGGCGTCCGGCTCGAGGGCGGCGGCATAGAGGCGGGGACGATCGATTTTGCCGTCGAAGTGACCGGCCGCGGGGTCGCCATGGGCGGCCAGGGTCAGGGCGACGGCGGGGGGCCAGGCGATCTGGGCCGGGCCGGGCGCGCGGATGTCGGTGCTGCGGTCGCGGCCGGATTGCGGGTCGATGCTGCGGACGGTGAGGCGAAGTCGCCCGCTCGCGTCGATGCTGCCGCCGATCAGGACCCATTCGCGCTCGAGCAACGCGTGTTCGCCGGTGACCCGGAACGATCCAACTGGTGTGGCGACAACGAACTCGGGGCGCCCCTGGTCGTCGAGGCCGAGGCGCCAGCCGGCGGTGCCGTTCCAGCGGGCAATGACCGTCTGCGCTCCCGCGTCGGGCCGGGTTGGCCAGATGCAGGCGCAGGCGGTCAGTGTAGATAGGTCGGCGAGCAATTTGGTGTCGGGCACCGTGGCGAACGAGCCGGGAAACAGCTTTTGATGGCTGAGCGAAACCGGGCCGTCGAGGCTGCTGCCAGGTGTCGTGAGCTTCAGGCCGGGGCCGGCCGGATCGGGGTCGGCACAGCGGACGCGGACAATGCTGGCTTCTGCGGCGCGCAGGGTTTCGGCAGAGAGATGAAACGCGACGGTTTCGCCGGGAGACACGATCAGCGGCCAGGCGTAGCCGAGAACGGCGGTAGAATCGATCATGGAATCGGGCATCCGTCGGAAAGCTCTTGGCCGGTCAGCGCACGCCAGCGGCGCTTGAAGACCTCCCACTCGGCAGCTTCGAGGCTGGTGAAAATCTGGTTGGGAATCGGCTCGATCGGGGCGCCGCGGCGGCGCGGGAGGCGGGCAAGCATCCAGCGGCGGCCGGGCTCCTGGACAAGGAGGATGTAGCGGCCGCCCTCCTCGGGATCGCCAGCCCAACGCATACGGTGCAGCAGCTTCTGCAAGTCGGTGCCGTGCGGCCCGCGCGGGTTGCGGCGGAACTCCTCCACGAGGTCGAGCCGGGTTGGGTCGATCTCGTAATG
>Ga0160428_1000329_pt1 | contig 55631 bp, 37 predicted proteins | sample SolpanmetagenomM_FD_108198 | JGI IMG/M metagenome (GOLD analysis project Ga0160428, IMG submission 108198) | Solar panel surface microbial communities from Lawrence Berkeley National Laboratory, California, USA - M | ecosystem: Engineered > Built environment > Solar panel > Unclassified ... | reverse complement strand
TTTAAAGTTTGATCTTTACAGAATAAACGGCCGGTCTTATCGGACACTTGGCGTTTTTTGAAAAGTTTTTATAAACTTAATCGAAAAACCAAAATAAACTATGTGCTATCGGACGGGCCCTTAAAAAAGATGACAGTACAGTACCACGATATTGCAATGCCACAGAATACTGTAATACTTTTTTGAGTTCAAGTGTTCCGATCTTACGGTGGATCTACAAGATATGCTATGCTCTACATCAAGTTACATCTTATATACATATTTATCTCGCTTTGTGCGACGAAAAGGTTGTATTGCGACCATTTTTTGGTCTCCACAAAGCGGGGAAATACATGTACTGTACTGTAATATATATAAAAAAAAAGAGGAAACAAAAGTCATGAGTCGTGAAGTTTCGATAAAACTCTAAACATTTTTGGTGGAAGTCACTTTTGCTTTTTAGATATACAGTACTGTAGTAAAAATTATCACTGTACGGCCTTTTCTGCAACCTGTGAACAAGCGTTGTAATATTACTTGACAAAAGCAGAAGTCCGTATTTCAGTGAAAGGCTAAAGAACATTGGTGTCCACATCAAATCAATCATGATCAGCTTGTACCAAGATTGAAACTTGAATCTCTGATAATCAAAAGTGACATCCAACCTTATCGCCTGAGGCATATAAAACATCAGAAGGTATCAATCGTGCTCATAGCTTCAGGTGAACCATATTATTATTAAAGCCACGTTACTCGACACTAGTGTAGTAATAATAAAAACAATCAACATACACCTTCACGTGATATCTCCGTTCAATCGAAACAAGGTTCAAACCTTCTGACCAATCATAGCGAAGCTGATTACGAATATGCATTTGTTCACATGCGAACTGAAACAGCCTTGAAAAGAAACATTTCTTCCATCACTTATCACTTACAACTTTTTATTATCTTTCATCGACAAGCACTCTACGAAATCGTCGCCTCATCTATATTTGATCTAAAAAGATAACATAATAAATACAGCAATCATGTCAGCACCTGTCACCTCAGTACCTCGTAAGAATGCATTGTTGTCGTTATATCATACCGCGTATCTGATTTGATTCATCTTAAGCAACCTGCTGCGGACGTTCCAGTAAATGTGCCTGTGCAGAGGAAGCCAAATGCTCTTGCGGTCAGAAAGCAGCCGGTTCGTGCAACTGTGGACGAGCAGCCGAGGGTGAGAATGATGTGAAAGGTGCTACCTGTTCGTGTGGTATGTTTTGATAAGCTCTTCCTCATCAGATGTCTTGCTTCTTACTTGATAACTCAGGAATGAGAAAGGTCGGAGAATGTACCTGCTCCAGGAAAACATCCGAGAATGCTAGCGTTAGCGGCCCTACTTGTGCTTGTGGAAAGCGTCCTCAGAGTAAGCATAATTACACAGTCTACATCCATCGTCATTCTCTAATCCATCCTTTAGCATCTTGCTCTTGTGCAGGTACCGAAGCAGCCGGATCGACAGGCGATCTGGAAACTGACTTTACGACCAAGGCTGCTTGATATCGGAAATGGACTTGTTGTGCCGTAGTAATGTTGTTCGGTGATAGCTGTGTAGAGCTGAAGATATAGCTCGGAAAGTTATAGCCAGATTTACCAGCAAATGTAGAGTTGTTTATTAGATCAATCTGAGTTAAGCACTCTCTTAAAAGTTGGGAATCGCTCCATCTTGATGTGATTGTTTACACCATGACGACGTGAAGGATAACATAGGATAATAAAATTCATGTCGGGATATCGGAACTAATCCCGAAAACTGGTTGTTGATATACAAGTAGACTATACACCACACTACACGAGCATACCCCAGATTTTTGACACCGAGCTGAACAATCTCATGCAATCAATTAAACAAATGCCCTATCATGTTTGTACTTGGCGCAATCACGCCTTCATAGTGACATTGTACAGGCGAGCATAATCACAAATGCCTAGCGGAGCACTAGAGAGCGGCTATTCACTAGCCAGGAGAAACTCAGATCCACAAAGGTTCGATTCATTTGGCCGAGTATATATTTTATCATGGTTTCCTCGGCGATTGCTGCACTCTTCGATGGTGGCGCGAAGAATACACCTGAAATACCAATGCGAGGTTTAATATCCTTTATCGCAGACCTTCGTAACGCCCGAGCAAGAGATGTGGAAGAAAAACGAATCAACAAGGAGCTCGCGAACATACGGCAAAAGTTTAAAGGTGGAAGTCTTGGTGGATATGATCGCAAAAAATATGTGTGTAAGCTGCTCTATATATACATCCTGGGTTTTGATGTCGACTTTGGTCATCTCGAAGCAGTAAACTTGATCAGCGCGTCAAAATACTCCGAAAAGCAAATCGGATATCTTGCGGTAACTTTATTTCTCCATGAGCAGCACGAATTACTTCACCTTGTAGTCAATAGTATCAGAAAAGATCTGAGTGGCGATAATGAGATATACAATTGTTTGGCATTACATGCAATTGCCAGTGTAGGAAGTCGTGAGATGGGCGATGCGTTGGCAGAAGATGTGCATCGATTACTAATATCTCCGTAGGTTCTTGCGCAATAATGCAAGCACGTGGCTATCGTTGACAAGATTTTAGTTCTTCAAAAGCCTTTGTCAAGAAAAAGGCGGCATTGACGCTTCTACGGCTGTACCGAAAATCCCCAACCATTGTTCAAGTTGAATGGACCGAGCGAATTATTTCTATCATGGACGAGTCGGACTTGGGTGTTGTACTTTCGGTAACCTCTCTTATCACCAAGCTAGCACAGGATAACCCCGAAGAGTACAAGGGATGCTATGTAAAAGCTGCGCAAAGACTTCGCCGCATTGTTGTCGACTTGGATTGTGCACAGGACTACTATTATTATAAAGTACCGTGTCCGTGGTTACAAGTTAAATTACTCCGACTTTTGCGATATTTTCCACCATCAGATGACACACATATTCGTAATATTATACGTGATTCAATCAGACAAATAGTCGAGAATGCTAGCGAGATACCCAAGAATATCCAACAAAATAATGCACAGAATGCAGTGCTATTCGAAGCCATCAATCTCACGATACATCTCGAGAATGAAAATGAATTAATGGTCAGATTATCAGCTCGGCTAGGGAAATTCATACAGTCCAAAGAGACGAACGTACGATACCTCGGACTAGAAGCAATGACACATCTTGCCGCAAGGGCAGAAACCTTGGATCCTATCAAGAAGCACCAGAGTATCGTCATTGGTGCTTTGAAAGATCGTGATATCAGTGTAAGACGACAAGGATTAGATCTGTTGTACAGCATGTGTGATGTCTCTAACGCTCGAGGGATTGTGAATGAATTAATGCGCTATCTCAAGTCGGCAGACTATGCTATACGCGAGGAAATGGTGTTGAAGATTGCAATTCTGACCGAAAAGTATGCAAGTGATATACAGTGGTATGTCAACGTGTCTCTAGAGTTAATCTCCACGGCTGGAGACCATGTTAGCGATGAAGTCTGGCAGCGAGTCATTCAAATTGTGACGAACAATGAGGAATTGCAGTCATATGCTGCATCTACCATTCTTACCTACTTACGAGCTGAACAATGTCACGAAACATTAGTCAAAATTGGTAGCTACATCCTTGGGGAGTTTGGACACCTGGTGGTCGATCAACCGAAATGCAGCCCGATTGAGCAATTTTCTGTACTTCAAAATAAGTTCAACAGTAGTGCTGCAAGTACACGAAATATGATATTGTCTGCTTTTGTCAAGTTTGTAAATCTGTTCCCAGAGATTAAGCCGCAGCTCTTGAACGCTTTCAAGATTTATAGTCATACGTTAGATTCAGAATTACAACAGCGAGCTTGTGAGTACCTAGCTCTCGCTCTACGGCCAACAGATGACCTGCTACGTATTGTATGTGATGAGATGCCACCTTTTCCAGAGCGAGCGTCGGCTCTATTGTCTCGACTACACTCCAAACATGCGATTTCAGATAATAAACGGACGTGGATAACAGGATCCAAAGACGCAAATACCGCAGAGGTGGATATGACGAGAACATCTCCAACGAAACGGGCTTTTGCAGATGCCATGACGACAGAGCCCAAACTCAATAGTGTTTCAAGAAACTCGAATGGAGATGTGCCTAGTACATTGATGTCGAATGGGAAGACGAATGGAGCTCATGCTTCATTCAAGCCAACGAAAATGGCTACGGCAGTTCACCTGTCACCCAACTGGCAACAAGGCTATGAACGGCTTTTGTTGAAGAATGATGGTGTATTGTATGAAGACGCATTAATACAGATAGGATGTCGAATGGAATATCGTGGTGAGCTCGGTTGTATTATATTATATTTCAAGAACAAGACGACAGTGACTATAGAATCATTCACAGCTACAGTAGACAATCGTAATATCGAACAGATTAGGATCGAAACCAAAAGTATAGCTCCTACGACGGTTAATGCTGGGATACAATGTCAGCAAATGACCATGTTTGAAGCCAAGGATGGATTTGTAGATAGTCCTACGATTCGTGTTTCATGGTTGGCCGGTACGTTACAAGCTTTGACACTGAAATTACCCATAGCAATACATAAATATATGGTTGGTGCAATTCTTAGTACCGAAGATTACTTTAAGCGATGGAAGCAGATCGGAGCGGCTCCAAGAGAAGCCCAAGAGATTTTCGAGGTCAATAACATCAATTCATCTCACGTAAAGGCGATTATAACTGCTCTCGGATGGACAATTTTAGATGGAGTTGATACAAAGGCGAATAATATTGTGGGAGCTTCAGTTTTGAACACGAGTGCAAGTAAGTATGGATGCTTAATGAGGTTGGAGCCTAATGATGACAAAAAGGTATGTTTAATTTCTGAGTTGATGTCACTTACCATCTCTAATTCATGAAATAGATGTGCCGTTTAACAATTAGGGCTACAAATGAAAGCATTCCACAACTACTGCTTGACGTTATGAAAAGCGTGCTGAAATCTGATACGCGAACAATGATATTGAAATGATGGAATCTTCTTGATATTAAACAAATGTATATATCTATAAATGCTGTACTTACAATAGACGTCAGGCAGTGTACTGTACTATACTTGATGTAAATATTTTGGCCTAAGAAACACCTAGACCACAACCGTCATAATGGCGAACGCAAACTACGACTTTATTCTATTTTAAGGTTACAGGGATGAAAATTTAGCATATGGTTCCGTTAGAGTTTCGCTACGCTTACGATCCGAACCATTTCGGGCCGGATTACGACGCGTAGACGTCAGACGGGCAAAAAATTTCGGCAAGTGGGGTTTTTCATAACCAAATGTCGAAACATAATAGTAACTTTTTATTTGTTTAGTCGTTTCAAGGGCCAAATAAAACATGCATATGACGAAGAATATGACGAAATAGTTTACAGAGCATTCTTTTTGTTTTTTGATCTAGACTTTCTTTCTCGAAAAGCAATCAGAGCGATTCAGATAGTTTCGCAAACATGATCCTTGTATAATCCGTCGCCACATATTTACATATTTTTCACCAATCTTTTACCAGAATATCTTTTGTTAGTAATTGCAATTTCAGTACTATGGGGGGTTTCATTTTAAGGATGACATGGCTTATAATGACATGCGCAAGTGTTGCATTCGCACAGCTTGCGGCGTCGGCTGTCAACACCCCAACAACTAATCTTACGGCTGTATTGAGCTGGAATAATGGTGTCGTCAACTCTACAGCAAAGGTGGCGCCAATTAGTGGTCAATCTGCTAGTCGTCCACAACTTCCCGTATGTAATCCATCACAGCATTCAAACATCTTGCTCGGTCTGACGTTACTTTTTCTAGGTTCTATCTTTAGTACAGTTTGGAGGTTCTTTCGACGGAAATGCATCCCAGACATTAGCATACATAAGCTGTGATTCCACCGCTCACGGAGCAGATCACACTTCCGATTATAAAAATGTTCTACAGTCTGCGGTCAACCTTAATTTCACCGGTATCTTGATGTATTCTCGACAAAATTCAACATGTAATATTAGTGGAGCAGGAAGTTACGATAGAATATGGACAATGTTGAATTCATCTGATGCATCAGAATTACTAGACAGTGATAATTCAGATTATATTGCAACTATTGGCCCTACGAGTTATAATCTTCCTTATGGTACTTACTCTGTTCTTACTGGGGATAATGCTGGTAGTTCGGCTGGTGGATTGAATATGAACACACAAGTAGCCATGATTGTACTTTATGCAGTCACCGGTTTGGTCACCATACTCTTCCTCGTTATCATTGTATTTGGAGCTGTTCGTGCCCATCGTCATCCAGAACGTTACGGTCCAAGAAATGTACTTGGTCGACCACGACAGACTCGCGCTAGAGGTATCGCTCGTGCAGTTCTAGACAGTCTACCGATTGTTAAATTCAATGATCCAAACAGACCAAAGGATGACGATGTGGAAATGGCAGGTAATACGGCCGTTACGACGGAACAAAAGACACCTGCATTGAGTGAAGTTGGAATGATTAAAAGTCCTGAAACATCTCATCTCTCGCCTTCAGTTCTAAGTTCTCCAGAAATAATTCAAGACGGACATGAGTCACGCGAGCATACAATTGTATCAAATCCGCCAGATACAAGACCTACCAGTATGCCTATTTCCGAGTCCGCTTTGGGATGTAGTATATGCACCGACGACTTTGAACCCGGCCAAGACGTGCGAGTCCTGCCGTGCGATCACAAATTCCATCCCGCATGCGTTGACCCTTGGCTTCTAAACGTCTCTGGAACATGTCCTTTATGTCGAATCGATCTCCGTCCAAGCGTCACGCGTGACACGATGGAAGGATCTACTCATGATTTACAAACAGTAGATAGTGATGGCCAAGCACTTCCTCCACCGTTGGAACTTGACAATCACGACGAACCAGACGTTCGACGGAATAGACACGAACGTCGTAGATCGGCGCTATTATCGCTCTTTGGCACTTTACACCACCACAACGCTTCTCAAGCTAGCGATATCAATCGTGAAGAACGGACCGCTACGGTAAACGACGGTGATGAAATATTAGCTAATTTAAGAAGATGGAGACGTCATGAACGTAACAATAACAACACCAACAACAGTACTAACAATTCAACTTCTAATATATCTGATAACAGTGATGGTTTGATCAGTCCAAGTACGGGTTTAGACGAACGTACGAGGAGAAAGAGATTCAGTCAATTATTCGGAATAGGAACTCGACGGACGGGAGCTAATGGTGTAGAAGGCTCCTCACCGCTATAGAGTAATATCTATCGATAGTAGGGTTCGATTATAGATGTAGAACATGTTGATGAATTCATGATTGAGAGTTATATATGTATATACATTAGACATATGATTGATGATTTTATGTTTTAGATTATTCTTTTTTCTACAAAACAATAGCATTGTATTATTCTTTACTCTACCTTACTTTTCCAACTTTACCGTTCATAAACAATCGCTTGAACGTTATCTATAGTACATAAAGTAGTAAGGCGATGATGTACCGTGTAATGTTGTTTCAGACAAAAGTAAAAGTAGAAATGTATACGAATCTTTAATTTAATTGATAAATAATTTTATACACCAGATTTAAAATCCATCTCTCCTACAAGTTATCCGTACTAAAATCTCGGCGGCACATGAATCATCTCTGGGATTCCGATCGTGATTCTCGAACAAAGTCACCGATCATTGTCCAAATAACCTCACTACATCGTCAAACATATTCTTCACCGACATCTGACCGACAGAATCAAACAGAGCAGCCAACTCTTCCGGCCTGATGACTTTTTTCCCTCGATCGTGTTCATCCCCATCACTTTCTCCATCGCGATCGTCTCTTCTCTCGTGGTGATTACTAAAAGTAGTGCGAGGTTTAGTGACCATCATCTCTGTCTCCTCGTCGATCAAATCCAAGCCAGTTTTTGTAGAAGACGATTGTATAGATTTCAACACGTCAGTCACAGATCGACCGGGTTCGTCGACCGTGTAGATTGTCGAGTCGGCCATGATGATATAAAACGCCGCGCGGGATGATTCTTTATCATACGACGAGGAAAGGTTGGACGGAGTAGATGGTGAAGAATGTGGTAATATAGCGCTTACGATACCTTCCAGACTCGTCTTGAATAGCGTTTTGTGTTTTATTGGTGAATATACCTCTATAGTCGTTTCGATTTTGGAAGTTTCTGATTCTGACGAAGATGGAGCAGGAGAAGGAGGGGTGGGATAGCTGAATACTATAGGTCCGTCAGGACGATTCGATTTACATAAATGTCGTTTACGGTCGAAAAGTAGTTGAGAAGAACGTTTGGTCGGAAAAGGAATGTCATGCATCAGTAAGATTGGAAACATTGGTGTAGGACGTGAAGATGCAAGTGACAAAACATCGATTATGGCAAGAACAGATGACGTAAGTGCAATAATGTTAGAAGAGGTAAAACATATGCTATGAATAGTTCCTGGAATTGCGGGAAGCGTCGTAAAAAGTCCAAGAGATGGTGTGCTATTGATGAGTTGTATTTGAGATGTGGCAGTAAGAGAAGAACACACGCCTACAGCCATCATGGATCCATCTTCCGCCATAGCCATGGACCCGGCAATAGGACTTGCATCGTCCAGTACGTCAATGGAACCCAGGGAATTTCCAGATAATTTAAGCGTTGATTTACACCTCCACTCTTGAGGAGCCTGTAGGTCTTTAGTCTGCCTTGGTGACCATGAACGGACAGTATTGTCTTCACCAACGGTATAAAACCGAGACGAAGATGAAGGATCAGAAACCATGTCAAAGACCCTTCCAGGATGAGCATTTTTGAGTGCAGGATGTGGATTAGCAATGCGAGCTTGCATGACCCAACAATCCTTAGAATCAGACCATCTCCAAAATTTGAGATACACTTCTCGATCAAGTCGAGTCTGATCAAGTGTCACTTGCTTGTCATGTGTAATAAAATCATAATCTTCCAACATTGGTTCCCAAACTTCCACGCTCGCCATTACTGTCCCATCTGTGCTCAATTTTATGATATTTACATCTGGCTCTCGGATCAACTTTCCTTCCGGACCAGTAGCTAGATCTGTGGTATTACTACGAGTGAGAGCTTGACGGTATATATGTCGTTGACTTGATAGATCAAACGATTGAAGAAAAGGCCGGGGGAGGACTCCCATGGATGATTTCTTTTCATTCAAGGTTGGAGGTACAGTTAGGAGAAGTTCATTGCTTCTTTTTGGGTGTAGACATGCAGCAAGTACAACATCATACGTGTGACTTATTGGTGATCTTCCAAATCTGTCATGAATGGTGGGTTGATGATTGGCAGATATAATTGGTTGAATATCTGGGAAATGAGCGACAGGCATCATATCACTTGTCGATAATATCATGATCGAATTGTCGGATAACTTAAGAGCATAATTAGTCCCATCTGGAGATATTTCGATTGATTCAATTTCCGCGGAAAGATGTGGAAGAAACTGCTTTTTCCCAGTTGTCAATTGCCAAATTACCAAAACAGTCTCCTGACCACCAGAAATTAGATAGTTACCATCCCGAGACCACTTCAATGCTGGAACGGCTTGTCTGTGCCAATGTAGTTTTTGTGGTGTTGGCAATAGTCGAGGCAGATTCTTATCATCAAAGGAGATACCTTCATAAAGGAAGATCTCTCCTGTCGAACATCCAACTGCCAATGAATAGAGGTTTTTTGATTTCTCAGTTGTCTTTTGTTTTGTTGACTTGGACTGCTGATATACCGCATACGTTATGACTCCTGATACGAGATCGTAGGTTCTAAAGGTCGAATCCTCGGCATTATTAAAATGTCCAACCACAATACAGGCACAACCAAGCGCGAATATAGTCCCTGATGTGGTCACGCAAATATCAACGAGCTCTTGCTGTGTCGTATAAATCGTGTCCGCATTCTTAACAACAGACCAATCATCTGCTAATTTGACAATAGCATACACGTCCTCTCCATTGTCACTTTTCTCTCGGTTTTGTATACAAATTTTACGAATATGCCCTGTGATCGGACGGCTCTCTAAAAGAACACTGTTCGCCCAATCCCATACTTCTATACGATCTGGAGAAGTAGCGGCTACATAGACCAGTTGTGGATTGGTAGAAGAAACGGCATAGCTTGTGATATGTGATTCATCTTTAGTCTTAATGACTGATTCCTCGACAGAGTTTTCGATTGAAAGAACCTGTAAAGCAGTTCTTTTTGCAACGAACAAATATTCTCCACTCATGGAGAATTTCGGATCATGTTGAATATAGCATCCTCCCATGACCCGCGCAACGTGCCATTGATTGCCTGTGTGCCTTTGTTGCGCGACATCGTTGTCTGCAGACTTTTGACCATTCCCGTTTGTTTCGTGCATACGAGACTTTGACTTGGGTGCCTCTTGTAGATGTGCATTGACAACATCATCTAACATTTCTGCATCTCCATTTTGTTTGGCATCGTGATTCTTTTCGACTTCATCAATGCTTTCTCGATCTGCTTTCCGCCTCTTTTTCGTCAAGGTCGATCCTTGCTCTCCTTTATGCGATCTTTTCCGGTTCACTAAACTGTCTTCGTTATGTGCCGCTAGATCAGGCATGGCTACATGTGCAAGTAATATCTCTTCATTCAGCGATGGAGTATTTCTGGAGTGACGAAAAAAATATTTAGAGTTTGACGTCGGTTAGAGTTGCATACTCAAAAAACTTCAAATGCAAACATATTGGTATTGATAACGACAACATCTTTCTTGCTACTAGCACAGTATCAACCAAGGAGCGAATCAGATCGCCAAGCGAGTGCTACATAGAGAGACTCGGTCAAAATGATCATACCAATTAGGTGCTTTTCTTGTGGCAAGGTAAGCTTTTCGACATCGCAATTCATATCTGAATGTCGAAACGGCTGACTGAATTTATCAGGTTGTCGCAGATTTATGGGAAAGCTATCTACAACTGTTAGATGAGGGTCACGATGATGGGTACGTGCCTCTGTTCTCGATTGGACGATGATGATCAAGATTTTAACGTATACCAGCCCGGCTATGGATAAACTCGGCTGCAAGAGATATTGCTGTCGTCGTATGTTGATGACTCACGTCGACCTCATTGAGAAACTTCTCAGGTAAGATGCTGAAGATATGAAACAATACAAGTCTCAAAGCTAAGCTAAGGACAGATACAATCCTGCTGATAGAGAGAGATTTAGATGAGCAAGGGGAATAACTATCAATTCAAAAAATGTATATAATATGACGGAATGATTTATTGATTGCATTTAATATATGAGCCGGCCGCGTCTGCAAGCCTGATTCATATATATCGTCTCATGCCAGCGCTCTTTCAGTAGTATCGGGTTGATCAATCGTGAATGGCATTCGATTTCTTCGTTTCGAAACTGGTCACGTGCTCAAAATCAACGATGATTTTTTCTATCCATGAATTGCACATCTTATTACTCAGGTTGACTGTATTCATTCACATTATACACAGCCAAACATGCCTCCAAAAAGATACGCAGTGACTGGTCCAACAAAGTCGCAAAAACCAATAGGATATGCGCAGATGGTCTACGACGAAGTTACCGCGCCACAAAACCGAAGTATAGTAACCGCTGTCGGATTTTTCGCCGTATGATTTATTACACTCGATTGGCATATGGGATTGTACTGACATCATGACCAGGCAGCTGTCACATTCCTCGCAAGTGATTGGGCAGAGATGCTCACCTCATTGTCAGTATAATATAACTGGGAGAACTATGCAATGAACTAACACATACTAGATCGTAAAAGGCCACTCGTAGGAGCCAAGCCGGCCATTTGGTCCGAAAGGATTATTGAGCTACGATGAGTTGAGGGAAACGTCGAAAGGGATGCGCTATTGTAGGGGGACGCTTTCGTCAACTGGATGTAATGCTATTCATGAAAGTGATTGGAATTACAAGTCGGTTCTGGTCAAGAGATGAATGAGTAGGTCACTCGGACTCGCCTCGTCATGATAAAAATACAGGCGAGTAGTTTTGGGAATCCCGCTTATATGTAGAGATGCATGGAATGATATTGTGATCTAAATAAATAGCTGTATATCAGCTTGTATATATTTTTCTCTCCCCGTCTTTCCCAACTCAATTCAATAAGACGCTCGCAAGACACTTGTTTCATGGCTGCAATATAATGTGACTAGAAAGTCGTGCGCTTTATACTAACACGATTAATGAATTATATGTTAACGTCGCGCCGTACACATATAGAACATTAAGCATTCGGAAGGGGGACCGTGTTTCCGAACCAAATATTCGAATTTGCATTTTGTTCTGTATAGTATATCCAAAACACTGACAACTGAGTTACTCATAAATTGACAGGATCAAAGATGTCTGTCAACATTGGTAGGGTAAGTCGTTGATATGGAAATCCATTGAGCTTCTATTGACATCTTGAAATAGACTCGGTTAGCATACAGTCGAGCATGGCATCTTGTCAATCTGAGTAAAGACCCTCGTCCCTTGGGTCGATTAGCATCTTCCATCGCTGTAACACTTATGGGAAAGCACAAACCTATATGGAATCCTTCCACTGATTGTGGGGATTATGTTGTTGCGGTAGGATGTACGGATCTTTACACGACTGGACAAAAGCGGACCAAAAAGAAATATTACAGTCATACTACACGACCTGGAAGTCTGAAAGAAATCACCATGGACAGAATGATGGAGAAATGGGGAGGTTCTGAGATTTTGAAACGAGCAGTGAGAGGTATGCTGCCAAAGAATAGACTACGAGATGAGCGAATGGCGAGATTGAAAGGTATGTCGAGTTTACATGTATTTGAACATAAAATCGCTGATGAATAATGATAGTCTTTGAAGGCCATGTTCACCCTTACAAGTCAAACATTCTTAAGGTCATCCCTGAACGTCATATCCAAAAGTCGACACCACTAAAAGAACCCACAAAATGAGAATTGCGTCTCAGCTCATCTTCAGAGATGATGAAGGGCTAGAACTGCCTCGTTTCTATGTTAATCATGAGGTTAGGCAGTGCATTCTGAGACACATTTGGTAGCATTTGCTATGCTGCAGGCATGCCATTGGGACAATACAAGCGGTGGGAACTAAGTGATCCCACACGATAGTTCAAAAAGTCACGTACTGCTCGATGAGGTATCAGGGACAGCTAGCTGCCAATCCTGTAAAAATATGGCCCACATATCAATAGCACAAAGTGGACCAAAACTTGGCTTAGATCAAGTACAATAAAGACCTCATTTGTATGGCACACTCTTTTGCACCACAAATCGACAACAGACATATGCCGGTACGATGTGTCTCATACTGGATCAGCTGCAGTCAAATACAGATGTCATATTGAGATGAAAATCGCAAATCTCAGGCAAGAAATGGACTTTGTTTTCAGGGAAGGTCGCTCAGCCTGACAAGAGTTCATTGATGTTGATGTTTTTCCGTGGTGGTGATACGAAGAATACTGGTCGACTACCATAGTTGAGTCTGTCAGGGAAACGATCATCAATTGGCTATTGATTACCAACAAAAGACTCTATATGTAGAATATAAATTATCTATAAGTCATGTACTGTAGCAGTGAAACTAGTGAAACAAATTCTCCACGATTTGCCCCAAAAGTGAAATCTCGAAGCATGTGGGGTTTCTAAACGGCTCCTTTCTCGGCTTAGTTGATTGTTGACAACACGCTAACATAATATTATTCCAACAATCTTGTATTATACACTTGACCTTACTCATCGCAATTGACATCGCATGAAAGTAATCTTGATAAATTGATCGAATTGAGAGAGAACATGTATGACGAATCACCTCGAAAATAACGAAATACAGGTCTTGAAGAAAGATTTATGCATTTGAAGGTTCGACATAATTGCCATGAGCGCATCTACTCAATTGAACCCTAGACCGGGCTATTATGACGCCTACCTTGCGAGCCAATGGACCTTTTGGCGGCAATAGCACATTCGAATCTTCCTCGTTCATTCCAAATCATCATAAGAAACCCGAAGATGCCAGATCCCTTTCCAATCCTGGCAGTTTCAGCGTCCGGAGCGGCCCTTATGCCTCGACAGTCGTCCCCGCTACAGTGTTTAGTACCTCGGATCTTCGATCAACTATTTCCCGTCTGGACAATTCCCGGACAGATCTTGGAGTTTACGGTCCGGTAGACGACAACGTAGAAGAGTTGAATGCAGAGCAGAAACAAGCATATTACAAGGATCGTATAGAAAAGGAGCTGAAGATCAAAGTGGGATCAGAGAATCTGCTAGAAGCACTCAATGCGAAGAATCAGAAGCAAAACAAAGAACAACGGAGGTTCGTTGAAGATGAACTCAATGCTACAAATCAGCGAATCGCTCGTCTCAAATCTGATATGGATGTCGCTTCCAAGCGTAATTCCGGCACTACATCTTCAAATGCACAAACTAACTATTCTATGAGCGGGGGTGGTATGTTTGGAAGTCGCGTAGCTCAAAGTCCTACCTGGCCCGGTGGTCAAAGTGAACCATCGAACACGGGACAAACTACGGATGGAGGAGAGACGGAAAACCCGACATTTGTACTCGCAGAATTGCTCCAAGCTCTCGAGTCAGAAACAATGTCGGCGGATTACTATGTCAATCATGCAAATGATCTCGTCAGCTTACTTAAACGCCATCCCATGCTAAAGTACGACCTTGCATGGTCAATCTTTGGCCTTAGAATGCAGTCTTTGTTGTTGAGTAATGTTAGGGAAGTCATTGCTAGCGCATATCGAGTCATCAGACATGCTATTACGGGTAGAGATTCACTACAAACCATTAGAAGTCTGAACACGGATTATCTCGTCATGATTTCATTGGTGAAAGATGCTAGAGCGACGATTGAAAGGGAACAAGCTTTGAAATTTGTCAGGGCATTTCTTGATGTCAAAGATGGTGTTCATGAAATTGCGCCAGGGATAGTCAGGGTAATAGTCGCAATAGCACAGTATGCCGATGATCGTCTTCGACCGATGTGTTTGATGACACTTGCAGAAATATTGATACGTTGCCCAGAGATGGTCGTTTCGACTAGTGGAATTGGTGTGCTTTGTGATGCCATGGGTAACGGAATATATCACGCTCCCGATACTTTGACCGCTTGTTTTCTACATCTGATTGATTTACCAGCTCGAAGGAACTTCCTCAGATCTGGTTTCGAGTTGAGTGTGCCGTTTGCGAGTTTCATTGAACCTTTTGACGAACAAAGCTCGGATGAGAAGTTACGAGCTAGCAGTCGAGTGATTGCTTCGTTGTTTCAGAGTTGGGCCGGTCTGACTGCGCTGACGATGCATGATTTTCTCTGCGTGAGATCTCTCGTGTCATCCCTGTATGTCACAAATATCCCAATCAGGACAGTTATTTTGGACCTCATATTTGAAATTTTACGAATACGTCCTGCATCTTGGTCAAGTACATTTTTAGCTGGTAGACGACTAACTACATATGGAAGAGTAGCTAATCTCAAATCCGATTATCGATCTCCTGGTGAAAAAATCACTGAAGGTTCAGAACAACGAGTAAGTCTTGTCGATCACTTTACAGCTGTTGTTTTAGCAGTACTACTCAAATGTGGGCTTATGGCTGGTCTGTCTTCCGCAGAGAAGGATGCGCCAAATCAAGCACTCAAGAGGAGAACTACACTATTGATAGGAGAAGTCTTGTCACTTGCAAATCAACTTCTTCCATCAAGTTGGTCAGCAGAATTACAAACTTTGCCAGATTTATTTAATTCAGCCACCAAATTTGACTCTGAAGATAGATTCTTGGCGGTAGCGACGGTATATCAAGTAGATAGTGTAAATCGTACACTTTATCGATCACTTAGAACTGATGGTAGTCCAGCATTGAGTAAATCTGTGTCTGTGACAGGCTTAACACAAGCAACAGCAAAACAAGCTGAACAATCGAGGACTACCCTGCCAGCGGCAATGGAAGAGACTCAATTCCGAGCTTTGATGCTAGACTCTCAGGTCTTGGCTACGGTTAATTTTGTCAAATGGGACTGGGATTTGATCTCTGGAATGATTGACGGACCACTTACAAACCCGAAACGACTGGACGAAGCCACAAAAGCCACTAAATTCGTTCACCGATTGTTGGCATTTTTCCGACCCTTTAAACATCGATTTTCTGATGTTAGAAACACAAGGGCTAATCAAAGATATATCAGAGCTGGATGTAATTTGATCCGCGTTCTACTACAAACCCAGGAAGGTTATAAATATTTGGCAGAAAACAAGTTCTTACCACAAATAGCAGAATGTTTGGCTCAATGGGATCGTATGTCTGGTATCACTTCTGCGACACCTTTATTCTCTATCGAGAGGTTGTCAGATACTTTGGTTGCCGGGTACTTTCCCATGCTTGGTGTATTGACCGCAGATACTCGAGGTCTTGCGCTTCTCGAGAGTCGAAAGATTATGAACATGTTGTATCATCTTGTGGAACTGAAAGATCGAGATGATCTTGTGACATTGATCCTCAGTAATCTTGACTATGTTCTCGATTCTCATCCAAGAATCATCCTTGCAAAAGCATTAGTCAGTGGATCTAGGAACGTGCGCATTCTAGCTACGAGAATGTTACGTAAATATGCTGTAAAACCAATGGATGAAGGTACTGCATGGGCTATTCGACTTTTGGTCGCTCAACTATATGATACTGAAATCGCAGTCTGTGAAGTGGCAATCAAAATCCTAGAAGAAGCAAGTAACAGTAATGAAGGATTAGAATATGTTGTAAACTGTCGACCGGCACTTGATCATCTCGGAGAAATTGGTGCCCCACTTCTTCTACGTTTTCTTAGTAGTAGCATCGGTTATCATTACCTTGATGGCCTAGATTATATCACCAAAGAAATGGATGATTGGTTTTTGGGTCGGAACGATACCTATGTGACTTTAGTAGAAGCCAGTCTGGCTCGAAGTCTAAAAGGTGATGCTTCAGACCAAATAAACTCTTCTCGTTCTAATCTTCTCTCATCGACCATCTCGAATCCGTTTCTTGATGATATATCTACTCCCATAGATCCAGCACCTGGGGTACCTCCTCACTTTTATAAAGAACTAACTCGAACAGCAGAAGGCTGTAAACTACTTGCGTCTAAAGGACATTTTTCCGATTTTGTAGCGACCATCTTGGATAATGGGTTGGAATCCGTCGATCCAGAATTGATACTCAAGGTAAAAGGCTGTCTTTGGGCAGTAGGCAATGTAGGTAGCATGCCTCTCGGTGCACCTTTCCTAGACGATTCAAACGTCACTTTACGCATCATACAAATAGCACAGGAAAGTGAAGTTCTAAGTGTTCGAGGCACTGCTTTTTTCGTCCTAGGTCTGATAAGTAGAAGCACACATGGACAAGAAATTTTGATGGAGAATGGATGGGACGGTACGATAGACGTGACAGGGAGGAGTTTGGGATATTATTTACCAATCGATATTCGAAAGCTGTTTGATATAAAAACCTGGGCACGGCTTGATGTAAAAGATCCTTTGAAACAAGAATATGGTAAACAACATCAAGTACGAGCTGCTGATGACGCAGATGAAGAAGAGAGTGAATCAAACAAAGCCATATTAGGTGCAGTAAGACGATTAGGAAATTCCGTTGTATGGAACAAAGTCGCTGCAGAACTCAATGGGTATGCATTTCCTTTCCCACCTTTATCTCATTACGTTTCAATACTGATGGCTTCTTCACAGTTATAAAGTCCGAAAAGCTCCAGGTTTGAGAACGGCTAGATTGTTTGAAAAAGTCATGGCAATCATGTCAGCACATCATCACCGTCTACACGCTTTTAGATTCGTGATTGACCTGTTTGATAAAGACGTCATGAGGAAAATTATCTTACAGGAACCTGATAGCGAATCTGATGGTTCTGGAAATTAATGTAAGTATCTGGATCATGTATATAGTTTGAACATTTTTTGTTAATATTATGATATTTCTTTGTGAATGTACTGTATGCATTTTACTATAATCGTTAGATTTGTATTGTGAGCTTGTAGGTAGCTATTGGTTACAGGAATGATTCTCCATTGATTAATCATGATGTTACGTCTTTAAACCCGCGAGTTTCTTTCACATTTGCTTGTAAATCAGCAAGACTTGTCAATGGACACACGTTGAGCATCGTAACAACCATGCACAAGACTTCCGGACAAATAATGTTATTACAATACCGTGGACGACGTTTCATTAGTCTTTGGGCTGGGTCAGAATTTTCTATAAGTGTCAAGGTGAAGAACAAACGTGCTCAAATACATTGTTGCTTAGAGTAACTCCACGAGTCAGCTACAACAAAGCATGATTTATCTGCCTATGCTTCCTCTAGTAAATCTCACAAGCTGACAAGCTGCTTGGGGATGTATCTCGCCATTCTTTTCCTTACATTATAATACTCCTATCACTAGTATTCTAGTATTCTGACACGTCGCGATTAGTGGAGTGTTTTTGTATTTGTCATTCATTCTCTATAAAACAGTTCTGCGACGCTATTGGGTTCGACAGTAAAGTCTGAGAGAGCGTTGACAAGATAGTCAGAGTTACGAGCACTTTCACATATAGATAGCACGATAGAGCACAACTAGTCACACTTTGGGCGTCGGAATCTCATACAAAGGTGTTTATTGATGCTATTCGTCTCCATATCGGTCGTTTTGTTTTTAGAAAACTGTTGATCAAATAACGTGCGCAATTTACTCGAGATAGTCTGGAAAATTATGTATACCTACAGCTCGCAGAAGAAGAAATTAGTGTCAATATATTGATCAGACCGAGACGCACGAGAACAACGATATTGAACTTTACAACACCACCGTTGTCAACACGCACAAAATTCTGCCAGCACAACTTTTTTTGTTCGCAAACCCCTTTTTCCGGAAGACTAAATCAACACTAGTCACTAGTCTTGCGCAAACCCCGTTTTTCCAGTCAAGTAAATGTGACGTTAGATGGTAGTGATATAGACCAATTAATTGCAAGAGAGATGTATAAGTTTTCAAATGTCTATCTTCATTTCCATCTATTGCCATTTGCACGATTAGCATCTCTCGACTTGCCGCTGATATAGACTCGATGAGGGGTAGTGTAGGTAAGGATGATACACCAAAACCCAGGTTGTTATACCAAAAAGCTGGAAAGAACAATACCTGCATGGGCATTGATAAGAGTAAACGGTCCAGGTCATCACAGGTATGACACCATTCCGTCGCAAGCTTGTAGATAGCGTCTAATCTATAGAGGTATTTATTGGAATATCTTGATGAGGAAATACTGTTCACGGTGTGGTAAGGTTACACAGTCCTTGTCCGTCTTCATTCTAATCATTCATTAAGGAGGACGACAATTAATAAAGTAGTGTCGAGAACTGTTTGTCCATTTCCTCCGGAGTTCGTCATCGTATCTACAGATCTGCGACATCCGGACTAAGCTTAGAGCTTTGAGCCTGACGTGTTACCTTCCCTTCAACGATTGTTCGAGAAGAATCGAATGCAAACTAGACGCGGCCTTGTTCGCCGACTTCTTATCGTAGACGCAGATTTACTCTGCTCTAGATTCATTGGAAGCATTCAACCAAGTTTATTTTAGGTGATAGTACAATGAATGCTACTAGAGTTATGATGAGCTAAGAGTAGTCAAGGAATTTCTCGATGATCACTTACTACTTACTAAAAGGTCATCCGTCGAGAAGGCCGGCGGCGTAGGGGCAGCGAAAACATCGTTATCCTTTAATGTTAAGCAAGGAAACACTGTCTAGACTTTGAATTGCAAGATATTGCACCAAAATAGTTATCATACCTGCCCGATTGCTGTTTTGCAATTTGTCTTTAGGATAGTAAGCATATCAACATCCCTCTATAGACGACTAATGTCATGTAAACATGGTTGAATTCTTGAATTCTGAATTATGTTGCCTTCCTGAGGAATGAGTCGCGAGATCGAGGACTGTGCAGCGAGTAGTACCATTTTTCAGAGTAGACTCAAAAGTCCACCGAAAAAAGGAACAACATGCTAGCGGTGAACCGCTAATTCTAAAAGACGTTCGCGTTCACAAAGCAGTTGGTGTCAAGTCGTCACGAACGTCCCTTGTCGTGTTCAAACGGCTCCAAAGCAAGGCCGTAGATTGTCAAGAAAGTGCTGTTTAAAATATCGATATCGACCCCTCACAATCTGTGACCCTGGCCAGCCATGTTTGTTCAGCGATAAATTCTGAATTGGGAGTGCGAACAATTCCCTCGTCTAAAGCGATCGTGTAGATACGTACATCAACACCCAGAAGCGCCTGGGCGGTTTCAGAGAGGACTGAAGCTATGATACAGTTGTGGACCGTGATAACTCCATAATCGACTTTCGTGCAAATTATTCAATTAAAAGGCGAGACCGAAATCTAATCGCTGCTAAGTGTATGGTTCATAGTACTGAGGTTATGACTGCAAAGACATCCTTTCCTGATCATTGGCTGGATTGGAATGGATATTTTGATGTGTCTGCACTGGTTCTCTAGAACCTCTCAGGGCTCAAATGTCTGCTTGGTCCATTAATCTAGTTACTACCATCGCATGTCACAATCAGTACGTAAGGAAGAAAAGGGTCTGTGCAAGACTAAGGGAGGGATATATTTGCGCTGCTGAAGATTTAAGGTTAAAAAGAAAGGGGTTGTTGTGATGAAAAAGTTTTTGGTTGTTGCTGTGTAGTTTTCCCCTCCTTGTGATGGATCTAGTCGGTCGATTACGTTTTTCAAAAGGGTCAAGCCGTGTGCTATCCTATCACTACGTATTGATGCCCTTAGATGTTCTGGGCCGCACGTGCGCTACACTGACAGACCCAACGAGTTCATTCCTTGGGCGAAAGGTCTGGATAATCTTGTCAAACTCTGTCGTGTTGGACATAGAGCATCACAATTATTGCTCTTCAACGAGGAACGCCTCGGGAATACACCGAGACAGGTCTAACTTCGTCATTGTGTATCAAGCAGGAACAGAAAAGGCGAAGCGTTTGTTGTGAGGGAGCGTAATGAACCTTTACCCTACGACGATGCCCACTGGCTTCTGGTGTACCAACTAGTGGGTAGACTCCTCCTTCTGCCATCTGTTAACATAGTTCAGGCTAGATCTTGAGAAATAGAACGTTGCGTTCATTCTTTCTCCTTGTTCGTTTTGCTTTTACTATTCGTTTTGTTTGTCTACGCATTGATCGTTTGTTATTGTCCTGTAGCGTTCATTCGTTATCTATGCATTGATGGTTTGTTTGCATGATGATTTGTTTGCTGGCATTTGTTTCTCCTGTAGCATTCGTCTGTCTGTTTCTACAAGATTATTAGCCAAGCAGAGCTATGATAGGACCCGCTGATTGTAGACTGCTGCTCGTAGCCTGTCAGAGTAAATCTGCGGAAACGCCAGGAGTGTCACTGGAAGAAAAGAATGATGGTGATACTCCTATGGTAACCTATCAGATTGAATATGTGGCTACGATAGGAGTTTCATTAGAAGAAAGAACAATATTTACAGAACGAGGACAAGTTAACAAATTTGAATATTGCGATCGAATTGCGGAACTTCACTTTTTCGTACATCTTCACTTCGTTTTACTTCTCTCGAATCTCTTCACCTTTTGTTTTCCAAGTTACAAAGAATATTTCAGCAATATGCCACACAGAAGAACATACTCTTAAGAGTTGGGTCAATCAAGGTCTAAAGAAGAGGAAGACTCGTAATCGTGCAAAATCGAAAAGGAAAGCTGTATTGCGTAAATGGCGGTTAGAAAATATGCAGGATGTTGCGGTAAAATATGTGATAGTCTTGCTCTATATAATCAAACTTTTAATGTTCTTAGGGTCGCTTAGATAAAACCAATCTCGAAGCCGAGCATGTTTGTCGAGCCTTAGAGCGTAAAGCGTACCATGGTCGAAACTGATTGCTGGACTGGCGGTGGATGAAGAATTCGAAGAAGCCGAGTTACTAGACTGACCAAAGTAATAACCAACGCTTGATTTTAGCTGGAGTTCGTAATACTGGCTATAGACGACTCAAATAACAATCTCGCCGCGAGGAGAATTCACGATTCGACCGAGACAGCAAGTCAGCAGTTGGTATAGTATAAATGACCGAATGAAGATATGATATATTCATGCTTCATTATTCAACCTCTTCTCCAAGTTCCGTCATATCATACGCTGATACTCCAGGATTCTTCCTGTTTGATCTTTCATTTTGATTAGATTCTAGTTTCACTAGTCCTAGTTCGTTAGAAGCATGGTTCTTCGAAAATATACGTAAGAATAACGGTCGTAAAGGTGGAATAGAACCAAGTATAACTACTAGCCATTGCTCTACACTTCCCCATATGATGACTTTAGCATATTGAGCTATGAATTAACGATTTAGTAAGTGGATATTCAGAGGATAATTACGACTAGAAATGAAACATACGCAATGGATCCAGACTACTCCTTGCCTTGACGGTTAATATACACCGTTGTATAGCAGCTACAATGGCAAGAATCGATATCGCCATTAGAATACAAAAGGAAACTTTTGTTCTCGTCGACATTTTGAGATTCCATACAATACTTATTGGCCATAACGCAAGTACTAGATCTGTAAACGCAGTAAAAGCTATCAAACCAGTTAATCTACATTCAGCTTTGTGTACTAGCGTGGAGGGGTAACTAACCACCTTGAAAGGTAAGAAAATCGAATGCCTGATTTGTATATGGACATTCTCCATCTTCGAAAATATTCCACAGTTCATTTACAGGTTTACATTGAAACAAAGCTAGGAAGATTGCAACAAAAGTGATAAGAGCTAGAAGAACGGCAAGAACAAAAAGAGCAAGTCTTCGCTTCTTCGCTCGTGGTCCTTGTAGCTGTAATAACCGACTAATGATTGAAAACTTTGCCATGACTGCGGCAGGTAGACTCATGAATACTACTATATACCCCCAGTGTATAATCTTTGGTAGCTGTGTGAATGAGATACTTGTAAGCTTTCTACCTAATCCGACGTGTACGGCGTAATCGATGAGAAAAGAATTAGCTAGATGCAAGATTATAGTCATCAAAATCCATATAAAATCCCATCGCCATCGACCATTAATTTCCCTTGCGCTATGGGCTCGTAGAGTAACAAGAAAAAGTCCTAGAACTAGCGCAACGTTGTTCTCGATAAGTATTCCGATTCCAATACCACTGATGTGACTCGACATTGCGAAATAAAACGAACTAGGTGGTGAGATAAGATCACGATCAAATCGACAGGAGAATAAGAAACAAAGGGAAGAAGATGCGGAAAGTCAATGGCGCGGTATATTAGCGATACCACGAATATAATATACTAATACTTCTGACGGTTTGCGCCGTTACAAATACTATACTGCACTATGTATGTGGTATATCGTTGGGTTGTCGAAACTGGGGTGTTCATATATGAACCAAACCATTTTACCGTTCTAACGTTTCGATTTATTTACATCAACCCTATACGGACACGCAGCCGAGCAACAAATGATGTTTGAGATACCGATAATTGCCATCACGAGAGGCTAATCGTTGCACCCTTATTGTGTCGTAAGAACGGTCACCGGTAGCTTTTGAAATCTTCCTTTTCAAGATTGATGTAATTTTCTTTTCTTCCCTCCTCCTTTACTTGATTGTACCTTTTCCAACTCTCTCCTGGCATCTTCCATCGCATTACTCTTTCTCTTCTTATCAGACCCATGTCCTTCACTTTTCTTTTTATGTTGTATTTCGCCTTCATCATCAACATGAGATGACTCATTTTCTCGTTTCTTGGGAACGCTGACGTTAGTATTTCTACCGACCATGGATGTTGATCCTGTCACTGTACGAATTTGTTTCTCGGCGTCTTCCCAGTTTGATGAATCATCGTTGGCAATGTCATAGCTACGATTCATAAAATTAGTCTTTGTACCGGCGTGTAATAATAGTATTGAACGGAATGAAATGTTATGCGCACAAGTTACTCACCGATCCAAAGGTAAAGCATCAATCATTGCTTTCATCCTATCTTTTTCTTCTCTATCAACCAAATCACCTCCTTCTTCCAATTCATCTTCCAAGCTTTGTTGTAAAGGTTGAAATGTACGGCTTGTAGTTTCTCCAGAATCAGGACGATCTTCAATTCTTGCGGGTAAAGTCTTTACGACTTCATCTTTTAATATACTTCTGAAATGACTGCTGATTTTACGAATGACTTTGATAAACATGCTTAGTAATTGACTTGCCTGTAATCCCAGCTCTTTTTCCAAATCCTCCAGAGTCTTTCTCTGAAGACCGATTGCACATAAAAGCGCTTTTTGAACACTACTTAATTGAATAGACGATCCTGTAGTACCATCGGCAGAAGTTTCTATCAGTTTACCACGGAAGAACATTTCTGCAATTCTCGGTAAAAGATCTAATATGACATGATAGTCAAGCATGTTTTCTGCATAGCTGTCTAATCGTTTAAGATCAAAAGGACTAAACAATTCATCCAGGCTCTTCTTGTCAAGCCCAGAATCATTAGTTTGTATACCAACATTGGCAGCTTCTTCTATGGCCAAAGCTTGTGAAGAAGCAAAAGTACGGAATTGATATGAAAGAAGGGAAAGGAAACGTCGATGAAAATCCTTTGCATATGCTGCTAACCATGCTGAGTCTGATGTTGATGTCGAATTGGTCTGTAATGTCCTTAACATGACACAAGTATGTTCTCCTGTTAGATCATTCGCTGTTTGTCGAAGATATACCGGAACGAAAGTGGCACGTTTCCAGAATTTATGAAGAGGTGATGTCAAGCCATATGATACTCCGAGATAATCTAGATGTACTGGTTTTCGCTCCGAAAGACGAGAAAACAATGCTGGCATGGAATTGATGTCTCGTATTTTCACATTATCTTGTAGTAAAGTAGCAGACTCCAACTCTGCATCTGTCACACGAATCATTTCATCTGAAATGACATTCTTGTCTACATCTGTTTCAGATAACGATAGAAATTTACCCTCAAAGTAATCTGTCAACAACTGAAGTGCACGACTTCCATAGCCCATATTGATATAATCAGGATTCGTGGCTATTCTGATAATTCGAGCACCAGATAGACCTGCAAAATCCTCATCTTGGAATTGTTGACTGATTAACCACGGTATGAGATCCCCTCCAGCTTGTCGACCTCTTGAAAGACTATTCAATATAGTTTCTCGACTAATCTGACCTTCCAAAGCCAATTGTATAACACATAATGGTTCTGGTAATCTCTTTGCATTACTATCTGTAGGAGGAACAAGTACGAATAATTGATGAGCTGGAGCATCAGACATTAGCTGAAGATCATTAGGAGAGTTTTTATAGTGTGAAGCGACGTAAAGAGCCATCATTTGTTGTAAAAATGTTTCAGAGATGTGATGGAAAGAAAATAAAGTATCTCGATTGACTTGCAAGAGTTCACATTTTGATGGGTGCGGAAAGCCCTTTGTGGATCCAGCGCTAGGGAGAGTTGCATCAAGACATAGTAAACGATTCAACCAGCTTTCCACTGCATCTCCTTGTGCATAGCGGATGGGTTCTAATAATTTTATCTCTCGTAAAGAACGTCCACTTCCAGAATTATTAGATTCTGTACTATCCTTTCTGTTTACTACCTGCTCGGCCGACTTTGATGTACCTCTTGACTGTTCACGTAGTTGTTGTATCAATTTTAGTGATAATGATCGTCCTGTACCCTCGTAACCATTAATAGTAGAAGCCATGAATACAAGGTATGGTCCCATGAGTTTTCTCACAAGAGGAAGAGGTATGGCCGCTGCCTCATCAATGACCAATAATTCAGCTTGACCTAGAGTATATGCATCCTGGGGTTGAATATATTGTATTGTTTGTCGATGATTTCGATGTATATTAACTCTCACAATTGCTTTGTTGAAAGCTGGATTTGTAGATTGGATGATAGTATAATCTGCATGATCCTGATACCCCAAAGCGTCAAAGCCTTTAAAGATGAATTCGAAAAGTGTTTTCAAATTCTCTGGACTCGGAGATGTAATGAATATATTACTATATCCATGAGCCACCGCTGCAGCAATCGCTACTCCGAGAGCAGCGGATTTACCTCTTCCTCGAGCTGCTGTCAAAGTTACTGTACTTTGTAGAGTCTTTTCTGCTATTGCATCTACAAATGTTAACAGAGCTTTTGCTTGGTCAACTGTGCGAGCCAATGAGATTAATGGCCCTACTGGTTTTGTATCTGCAAGACTTTCTTTGATCTCCTCAAGTTCCCTTCTTTTCGGATCCTCCTCTGCAGCTTCTGGATCTGGCGGAGGTAATTGTTTCACTAATCGACCACCAGATATAGGTAACACGTTCAGCTCGTCGTCCACAACAAGACAGGACTCACAACTCCCTAGTGATAATATAAATCGTTCATTGAACCGTGCAACAACATCGCCATGAGCCTCTGTTCTATATCTTGAATGTACATCCATTGACATTGTATACAATTGTTTCAGACTGTTCATGCCCTTCAACAGCAATAATACAAGTCCACCTCCTTCTACAGTCTCAATAGTCCTCGCAAGGAGATTCGGCGTTATTGCTTCAAAGTCCTGTAATATACACATTCCGTATGTATTTCCAAGAATCTTCTCCGTCTCTTTATAGTAAACATATCGAATGTTCTGTGTCGAGACGAACAACTCGAATGGATCATCTGTATCTGCATCTCGAGTTCCACGCTTGATCTCCTTTCTAATCTTTTTTTCTCTTTTTTGCCGATGACTTGTAAACCCCAATAATTTGTTCTTATAAGCCCAAAGTACAGATTTGTTCAATTTAAGATCGACGTTGAGTAGTATGTGATATAGATTGACAATCACATCTTTCTGTCTATCTCCGACCACGACGAAGAAACTCCGCTTCTTTTCCTAACTACTATTTCAGCAACGGACACTTTCGAAAACTACTGTAGAATAATTTACCTGCGCTCCATTTCGGATCAGCGCTGGAATACGCGCATCACTATTAATTGATAGTCAGTGACGATAGCTCATAATGGAGCCTCTTGAATTACATACATGGCCTTCTTCACCATTCTTACGATCTACAATCAATCATCTTGATACGATTTTCACATGAAGGATTCATAACTTTTTTTTATTTTTCATCATTGTCAACCCCGAGAATGCGGGGTATAGCCCGTACTCTATATTTCTCGAAAACTGCCACTAGATCTTGACCCGATCAATGGTCGAAAAACACAACCCTTCTAGACAGAGTACAAAATATTGCCCGGTGGGTGGAGTGCGACTAAGTGAGTCAAATAAACACTGTCAATAAAGATACTGAATGGTTGTTAAATGCTACGTCAAGAATCATCCCAAAAGGACAAGTATTAAAACGGGCATACGGGAAGTATGTACAGAATTATTTATAATAGAAATACAAAGATATAGTAGTAATACCGATGTGTTTATGAGATGCTGAAACAAAACCCCCTCGATGCAAAATACTGGAACCAAAACACAGGAATCAAAAGCTCCCACACAGAGCGATATTTCCTGTCTACATAATTCCAAGAACGACGACCTATAAATAGCCTGACAGCCCACAAACTGCGAACAGGTACGAACTGTCCCATGCCAGTGGTTTATGACCTTTTAGGGCATCCAAGACAGTTTACCTTAACAGCTGCACTAGCAAGCTGTCTAGGGACGTGAATGACGTTTGTGGCTGCACTGACAACGCTTGCTGTGGAGGCGTCTATTTCAGTGATAGGTGCTGCCATGATGCAGACGGCGCTGGCAAGTAGTGCAAAGCTGATGAAACGCATAGTGCTGACGTTAGAATTCGCGCTTGAAACTGTATATGAAAGAAAACCCAAAGGCAAATGATAAAAAGATAAATGCAAACGATAAAAAGATAAAGTACAATTCTAGACCTGAATAATATTGCAGATTGGGTGGGTCACCTTATACAGATATTTTCGACTTTGGCAGTGATAATTGAATTCAACGGTAGTATAAGCTAATCATACGTGAGACAAAAGTGTCATTATTCTCCGTATATTATAGAAGAGGAGAACGCAATTAAGCGAGCAAACACTACTGAATTCGATAACCTCAAACGTTTCCCCATGATAATTGACATCATCTACGTTTTTTATTAGCCATTGCCCAACTATAATTCTGTCGAACCGAAACAGTCGGTAGACTGCAGTATTCATGACACTTTAGCTTGTTTTTTGAAATGAAAAATAAAATAGCCCTTAGCTTTACAGTATTATCGAATAATTAAATGTTCATTCGTGTAATGATACCCGTAGAATGACTAGTAATCATCGCACGAACGAGCTATGTGAACAATAGCCTCATAGATAGATACTATAACTAATAACTTCTATTCGTATATATATGTACACTACTTCGTGTACGAGCCAACACTATGTCCAAATATGGCAATAGCCATGATACGTACATATTATTATAGAAAGAATTATAAAAATACAAAGATATAGTAATAATACATGATGTTCTTATGTAATGCTAACCAAGACCCCGTCGATGCAAGACACTGAATTACGAGCTTCCTCCCAGGCGATTTTACCTTGATACATAATTTCTAAAAAGGACGACCTATAATTGACCAAGCAGTACAGGTACGAATTGTCTCATTTGTTTTTTTAAGTAGTAGGGGCAGTACATCCAGTACAGTTTACTAGGAGACCACGCTTGAAGTTGGAATCAGTAGTGGCGACAACAGTGGCAACGCTTGTTGTGGAAACCTCTGCTCTTGCAGCAAGGTCCAAGTCTATTCTGGCCAAAGGTGCGGCCATGACGCAGACGGCGCTAGCAAGTAGCGCAAGGCTGATGAAACGCATGGTGCTGTTTGATTTCGCGTTCGTACTGTAAATTGAAGAAGAGATAAAGTGTACAACTCTAGACCAGAATATTGTGGATTGGGTTGCCTTACTTAATATAGAGATTTTGGGCGGTAATTGGGTTCACGGTTAGTATGAGCTAATCATACGTACGATAAAGGTTTCATTCTGCAGCGTTGAAAAATCAACTAGTGTTACAATAATCACCGATGCCAAGGTCGTCAGAAGAGGAGGACACAATTCATTACAGTAATTAAGCGAGGAACAATTGCATTCGATACTGTAATCTGAAACGTTTCCCCATGAACGATGTCATCTACGACTCTAAAACCTCTATTGCACCGGAACGCCGGTAGGCTATTTCTGACACTTTCGCTTGTTTTTTGAATGAAAAGGGAGATAGCCTATAGTCTAACAGTGGCTGTAGATATAGTCAAGACCAGTTAAAAGTTCGTACTTCAATACTCTATCATAGTAATGTAAACAAGGTTATATTAGAAAGAAGACAATTACAAGCCAAACCGGCCGAAGACATTATGGAAAGTATACAGCATAAGGAGGATTAGGACAAGGAGAATACAACACTACAAGAAGTAGCTAAATGACAGCAATATCGAGAGATTTATGTTCCTTGTAGAGATCATGATAAGACAATGAAGATTTTGAAAGGAACGATCGCCAGATACCACTCTACAACCCTTCCCAAGAGGACGAATATTAAGAAGACAGACATACTCGAGATATCATGAGAGTTCAAATATAACAATACTCAATAAAGTAGTACGGAAAGAGTCTGACAGAATGAATTATAAAAATACAAAAGATATAGTAATACACGATGTTGTAATGTAGTGCTGACCAGAACTCCTTCGATGCAAAACACTGAATAAAAAGCTCTGAACTAAAGCAATTCCTCCTTGACACATTCTTCCAAAAGGGACAACCTATGATAGCCAAGCAGACAAACTACGAAGCGACACGGGCTTGCTCAACTGTGCGGACACCCAGGACATGTTAGCTTGGATCCACCTGCTGCCTCCCTGGGGACGTGATTGACGTTGGCGGCTGCGTTGGCAACGCTTACTGTAGAAGCGTCGATTTCGGCGATAGGTGCTGCCATGATGCAGACAGCGCTAGTAAGTAATAGTGCAAAGCTGATGAAACGCATGATGCTGAGGTTTGATTTAGCGATTAGAACTGTGTATAAAATAACACTATAAAATAACACTAAAAGATAGATGACAGAGAGACAAGATGTACAATTATAAATCTGAATATCGCGAACTCGACTTGAACTTTATAGGTATTTTGAACTTTGGCGGTTATTGAATTCATGGTAGTATGAGCTAGTTATATGTGAGACAAAGTCTCATACTGCAGCGGGAAAAGGGCAACAAGCGTTATAATTACAAGTGCCTGACCTCTGTCAGCAGAGGAGGACGCAGTTCAAACGAGTGAAAGAATCCGATCAGATGAAATCGATAACCCGGAACGTTACCCGGAATTGACATTATTTTCAATTTTGACCGACGCGCGGCAAACGTCCTGCTCAGCCGGTAAACTGTTTCTGACACTTTTGTTAGCGATAGAGGGAAGATAGCCTTTAGCTTTACAATATCTCTATCTTATAACCAGCGGGAGCATCGATTGTCTGATTCACTGTTCTATTTATTTTTCAGGTAATTTCAAACGACCTCCAAACATCTTGTCACCACCACGGTCTGTAATAAGAAATAGGTTTTGGCGTGTTCTAGCCTTATTGCCATATATATTTACAGTAGTAAGCAAGAATAGGGTGAATATTCTGAAATACGCTCTGACTATGCCGTTTCAATTTCATCATGCAGCTTTGCTGTCCAACCACGGAGGGAATAACTTCGTCGCATTCAATTCGCTATTGATTTTTCGTTCATCGCCGCTGAAGACTATATGCAGAACCGAAGTATATGAGACCAAAGGTTTTGTCTAATTCAAGGCTTGAGTTACATGCGTTCGATGTAAGCAATTCAGCCCTAATCTATTAGTTTTGAGAATATTTCAAATCAGAACTCAATAATCATCATTACATTATAGTATGTGCTGTTCAAACAAAGATAACCGTATACTAGACGGGCCATAACTTGTAAATAATGTCCTGGTTTCATATTCATATTTATATGCTTTAAAATATAACAAGTCTCAACTCCAACTCAGTGATAACGTCTGGTTATTTACAAATCTAATCATTTCCTGTGAACTCCACTAACACCAGCACCAATCACACTTGGTAAGTCTTCGTCTCCCATGCTCCATATAGTGCCTATCGCCCAACTAATCAACATGATCAATACCAAACTTCCTCCAGCAAGTAGCCAAAAGGCCTCGGATACATCTTTCTTCTGACAGGCAGGACCAGCCCAAGATGTCGTCTTGTGTCTTTTATCATCGTAAGAAGCCTTGCACTGACACGAATAACAATGAGAACCACGTTCTGAATTAGAAGACGAGGGAGAGTGTTGAGTATATGCTAAATGACAACTGCCATGAGACGAACAGTTGTTGGTCTGAGATTGACATTGAGAAAGGCTTGGAAAACATTGAGGAAGGAAGCCACGAATGGGAATGATCCCTTTGGACTGTTTGAGAGCGTGAGAGGAAGATGGATCGGTCGTATCATTGATTAGATCAGTGTCATCTTTCAAGGTTGATAAAACCTCCTTTCGAGGAACTTTTAGATGCTGTGATGGAGAAGGAATGTTATATTCTCCATAAGAAAATGGTGATGTTGTTATAGAAGGAGTGTAGAATACCAAGACACTCCTACCAGATTGACGATATGATTCTATAGCAGTGTTGAGATTATCATATGGAGCCAGTTTTGAATTCCAGATGTCGACAATCGAGCTTTCGTGGGTAGTCTCCCTCGAAGATGTGATGCTCTTCATTTGGGTCATCAATGCTGTCCATAATTTTGCAGATTTCGTATGAGCAGGAAGGTCAATGACCGGTATCCGATGGTCAAAATGAGAAATCGCCTGATCTTTAATCGATTCGTCAGAATTTGTGAGCAGTATTGTAATGAATTGCTTCGATTCTTGTTTGTTCGTCTCGAGCATGCTGACCATCGGCGCATATTGATTTACCGCTGCTATCGAGGCAGTGTTAACTGTTCCTACACTGTGGAATTGTTCAAGTCCTAACCTGCGGGCAGCAATAAGCCGAACTGTGTCCGCGGTAACCGCCTCTCGTGAATCTGGACCCGTATGCGTCTGTCCGTCGAAGAAGTATAGATATCCATTTGACGTTGATCGAGAATGTACTACATTTGCCAGTAGCGACAAACATATACCCAAAGAGGACCACATCATTCTTCGTCAAAGCTAGTTGTGTAGAAGTGGTTACTATTAACTGCTTGGGTTCTGATCCTCTGATGTCACATGAAAACGATTCCTGTGTAGTTGTGGTTCACCGTAAATAATTATTGTACTATCATTCACTTCCAATAAATCTGCCGACACTGATGTTCTTTGAATAGCTACAAACTCTTGACCGGAGCAGTACGATCTTAATCAAATCGTGACTAGGGAGCAAATTCTACCAAGCTTCGCAAACGTTGTCTGGCTTTTATGCATTGATATTAGTGGTCGATTAATGTTACACGCCACAAGGTTTCAGCCACTTCGATTGATCCATTTCTCAAAGGCTTGCTGCTCAAGTCACCATGTACGTTATCTATCGTGGCTAAACAGACGGCAAGATAATCAAAATATTGCTGTCCAACATGTCAAGTTACGGAAATGGTGGACTACAAAGCGATTAATAAATACTGCAATATCTACTGGTATTCTCCTTGGCTACTTGAGATGGCTGCTTTCGGACGTAGAAATCAGCTTTGAAATTCTTGATGGCGAGGAGGAACAGGTAGATGGCGAAGAAGTGGCTGAAGTCAGTCCGAACCAAGAAGCGCAAGAAATCGAGCAAGATCTGAGTGATGAAGATGCTATGTTCATTCCTCTCACATGGGCTAACAAATTACCTCGTGAATACTACAAGGCCTCAGATCCAGAGTGGAAAGCATTTCGGGAACTGGCAAAAGACAAAGACAAGATCAAGAACATATCAGGTAAGTCACACCTCAAAATATTCAAATGGACAGCAGACTGATTTATATTGGATTCACTTTAGCTCAATTGAGTGAGAAAATTATCGACGGTCTCAAGCACAGTCCAATGATAGCACATAAATTGGGTCCTAATCTCGTCATGAAACATTATTGGTATGAAACCTATTTCCCATATGGACCACCGCAAGAATACGCTCGAAAAGGCTTGGCTATCGGTAGCAACTTTGTCGCACTCGCCGAAGAAACTATCCAATACGAGCAATATCATCGATGGATACAGACACTTCTACCTGTAGGGACTTTGAAAAGTATTTACAGCTTCTACGATGTTTTAGTAGGTTATCAAATACGAAAGCTAAAGGCCGCTCTTGGTATGGATGTGACTTTAGAACCCGGCACAAAGGCATATAAACTGGATCGTCTACTCCAGCTGGTCCAAGCGCATCAAGAAGCAAAGAAGTCTGATGGTCCGAAGATTCGTAAATCTCACGGTCCCATGTCATCTGTATCAGACCCGCTCCCCTCATCTGATACTCAATCAGATACTCATCAAAGTGTTGCTCCACAACGATCCGGTCGAGGTAATTCGTCGGATTCTCTAGACGATCCTACTCAGCCAAAGTGGTACATGCCTAATGCCTTGTTTTCGTCTGCATCAACCGTTGCTGAAAGAACCGTGGCTACTATGGTATTTGCAACTACAATTGCGGGAAACAAAACGACGACCCCCACAGAACCACCTCGAGGTCATTTTACAATGCATGGTGTATGTCAAGTAGGAGCTCTACGCGGAGCTATGATGTTAGATGTCCTGGCGTTTGTGGACGCAAAGACTCATCAATTTCATACTTTACAAGTGACACCACGTGGCTCGAAGCCTTGGAAACAGACTCCTCGAGGACGTTGACTGGAATCATGATACTTATAACGACAATGATGATAACGAGAGGCATGATGTGACGATGAAAACACGCGTCGCAGGAAGTGATTAGTAAAATGTGCATAGAGAAATACCAGAATGCAATGTATATATACATTTTTCCAACAGCCAACTGTCTCCGTTATTTCTTGTTTTTCTTACGCATACTTCCGCCATTTGCGCCTTGCGATCCACCAGCCTCAATAACAACAGTATCGTCATCACTACCATTTTTGGTTAATGGGGACTTTAGAGGTGGGCTTTTACTACCCCTTTCGGCACCTCCCAACTCTTTCATGAAACCCTCTTGGATCCCTTTTCTTCTACCTTCCCACCATTGTCTCTCTTCATCTACCTTTGATTGTAATTCTTCCATTCGTGTTTTGGCAAGTTGATTATTTGCAACCTCATTTGCCGATTGAAATATGGTCTGTCCCCAATTCGGGGATAATGCATTGGCCTGAAACATGATTAGCTTGACTATCGAAGCGACAATTTACAGTATCGTGGTGTACCTCATCGACAACGTCTTTGACCTCCTCTTCGATTTCCTGTTCCGCTCGCTGAAATCTATGCCATAATTCTTCTCCTACACTGCCTCTTTGTAATAAAGTCTGTAAAGCTGGCTTTGCATTTCTAATTTGGATTATTCGATGAATATCTTCTACCGCTCTTCGTAACAATGCTGCTCTTATAATACTATCGGGTATTTTTGACAAAGACTTTTCTGATCCAGCAGGTACGGATGATGGATCAGATGGATCCATATGTATTAAAGATAGGTAAATATTTCGCTGTAAATGTGGTTGAAACCATGGCTCAAGCGTAGCTGCCTTTTTAGCCTTGCGAGCGCGATATAGGTGGGAGAACGTGCCCAAAGATCCTAGAAGAACTGTAAGATAGGCTATTGGGATCAAAAGTCCCAGCCAGTTGACCATTTTGTCGGTGTATGTGCTGTATGATATGCGACGACCTGAAGTTCCATTAAACGCTTGTTGTTCAACAACGCACGGATATGCGGTCCGAAAGCCGACATCAGCTCGATAGTATGACTTCATACTTTCACCATAAATTATTGTTCACTTCATGTGATTCATATTCACCTTACTTTCATGTCTCACGTATAAAATTGATCTCCACCGACTCATCACCTCATCTGATAGAGCTACTTGCTGAAAGCTGGTCTTTCCCATAATTTGATATCGTTCATTCGATATCCTCATATTCGAGACTATTGCCACGAGCTCGCATTAGAGCCTTGAGATTTAGATTTGGCAAAGATGATACTACGATTTCAAAGCAAAAATGGACAATTCAGACTGGAAATAGATGCTGCAGCTGAAATCTCATCTATACTACCTCAAATTGCCGAAAAGCTACCGAAAGATGCCATACTTTCGTCAATCACAATCAGTCCTAAACCACAAGGAAAAGATTCACGACCTATCGAGTCATTAAAAGGTGTAACTTTCGGGAAACTTGGTATGGTGTACGTTTCCGCTATTAGTTGTGTCGTCATTCCATTCATTAATTCTCATATCACAGTCACGGTGCTCAAATCTTTCTCGATTATGCAGAGAATAGTTCGCAGACCAACGGCCAAATCAATGACCATGTAGAAGCAGCAAACAGGCTCAACGGCAAATCTATAGCACCAGATGAAGTTATCTCTTTTGTCGTACCACAATCTGCTAATGTGGAGCTTATTAAGAATCCATGGGAAACAGTCAAGCAATCGCCGGTTGATGATAAGCTTGATCAGCAAGATGGGAAGATCAAACGATCATTTGATCACAAAATGTGTCGCCACGGTCCAAAGGGAATGTGTGACTACTGTATGCCGCTAGAACCATATAATGCAGAATATCTCGCAGAAAAGAAGATCAAACATCTATCGTTCCATGCATACCTACGGAAGCTTAATCAGGGCAAGAACAAATACGAATCTGGTAGCTCTTATATGCCTCCATTATCTGAACCTTTTTATCGTGTCAAATCAGAATGTCCTTCTGGTCATAAACCATTTCCGCAAGGAATATGTACAAAATGTCAACCAAGCGCTATTACTCTCCAGCCCCAGCCATACCGTATGGTCGATCACGTTGAGTTTGCATCCTCTGATTTGATTGATACAGTGCTTGATTTTTGGAGAAGTTCTGGTGCTCAAAGGATCGGGTTTTTGTATGGTCGTTATGAGCAATACACAGAAGTACCTCTTGGTACAAAAGCTATTGTAGAAGTTATTTACGAACCGCCTCAAATCGACGAAGTTGATGGTGTAACTCTTAATTCTTGGGAGGATGAATCACTTGTGGATGAAGTTGCAAGCCAATGTGGCCTCCAACGAGTGGGTATCATATATACGGACCTGCTAGATGCCGGTAATTCAGATGGGACTGTGATCTGCAAGCGGCATGCCGACTCGTACTATTTTTCATCTCTAGAAGTTATGTTTGCTTCAAGATTCCAAGCACGATATCCACGGCTAAGCAAATGGAGTGAAACTGGAAGGTTTGGCTCCAACTTTGTGACGTGCATAATAAGTGGTGATGAAGAGGGTCAGATTACAGTCACGGCGTATCAAGCAACTAACGCTGCTGTAGAAATGGTACGGGCTGACATAATAGAACCGTCAGCAGAACCAACAGTTATGCTTGTACAAAACGAAGATGAGAACAAAGCATTAGGTCGTGTACGTTATATACCGGAAGTCTTCTATAGACGAATCAACGAATATGGTGCAAATGTACAGGAAAATGCAAAGCCATCATTTCCAGTCGAATATCTTCTAGTTACGCTTACGCATGGCTTTCCAACTGAAGGAAATCCTATATTCACTAGGACTTCATTTCCTGTAGAGAACAGGGACATTTTAGGACAAACACAGGAACCAGAGACACTAAAAAAGGCTTTGGTAGGAGTTGATTTGAGTAAAAGTGGAGGTTTAACAAAGGCAGCTGATTTTCATTTGTTAACATTTATTCGAAAGATGGACGTACTGGGCAAGGTAAGCTACTTTTATACATGAAATGATTGATAGAGACTAAGTATTATTATAGGATGAGTTTGAATTATTTTGTCAAGCAGTGATAGCAAAAGATGTCAACCAAGGTGCAGCATTGCAGCAGACACCAGGTTGGGCCACTCTCCATGCTATCCTTCAATTCTAATTTGTTTTTTCTTATTTTGATCTGTTAAGATATGTAACTTGTTATTGTAGTTGTATTTACTGACTGTTTGTTTGTTTTTTTGCGGAAATATATAGGCTGGAAGACTTTTATCAGTATATTACGCTCAATTAAAAGGAAACGTCGGTCATCAATATCAGCTTCAGGAAGTGATTCCGATCTTGCAAAAAAGGTTAGACGAGTTGGAATATAACTCAAGTTTATTAGATGAATGATGAAAGGTTTGAAAGGTTTTAATGACGGAGAAAATGTGAACATATAACGATCAAAAAGCATCAATCAGAAGCATATAGACATGGTGAAATATAATTTTAGTAACATGACATGTGAAGTGGAGGGTAACTAGATAGTCAAAATAGAGTTCGAAGTTATTAAAGTGCGGCTCTGCTCATTCCACAAGATCAATAATAAAAACGACACAATATTTTCCCCGCGTTTCTTAAATGTACTCGAGAAATGATGAAAGCGTCTATGTATTAACAAATACAAGGCTTCACCTTTTGTTTCACCGCATTCAGTCTTATTGTACAATTGTTGTTTGTCGCATTAGTTTTCTGCACATTCTTCATTCTTTTTCTGCCTTTTTACTCTTCTCCTTAAATCGTTTCCTTTTCTTCTCTTTTCTTTCTTCCTTATAATGTACAATTTCGAATATCATAATGGACGAACATCAAGACAATATATCTATTCCTAGAGCAAAGTTTAATGAGCTATACGATGGGGATAAAGCATGGAGAGCTGCAAAAGAAGAGTATCATGAAGAATTAGTGCAGAAAGATGCAAGGATACAAGAGTTGGAAAATGATCTCAGATTGAAACGTGCCGAGAATGCGCATTTACAATCAGAGAATAAGAGGTGGAAAGATGACGTAGCGCGGACTGAACAAGTCATAGGTGAAATAGAGAAAGAGTTGACTACAGCCAGACATGGCAGTGAGAAAAAAGACAAGTTGTTGACTGACAAGACGCTTGAGAACAAGAAACTCGTCGAGGATATTTCAGACTGCTTGGAGAGAAACGATGATTTGAAAGCGGATAATAAGCGACTTGACGCTGCAAATATTCTATTGAAAGAAGTGATCCAGGCTACAGATGAGAATTCAAAAGCGATACTTGACGAATTTGATATTTTGAGATCCTGCAAAGAAAGATTAGAGAAGATTGAGGAAATCTTACAAGAACAGCTATGTCGTCGTAGGCGTGGCTCAACGTCTTCCAATGGATCTGTTGGGTCTTTGACTATTATGCAGATGGATCCTCATCGTATCACTGTGTTGTTGCTTGAAGCTATCAACGGTGCAAATCAATTTAGAGATGCTTCTCCTGATAGTTATGGAAAAGCAGGATCGTTGAAAAGCAAAAAAAGTCGACTGGGAATGGGTAATAGGACAGTCAGTCTACAAGATGAATTTAGAATGATTGGAGAACATGGAGATGACGACGAGATTGATTCTGAATCTATCTCGTCGTTTACAGATACGACTTTTAATCCTGATTCTAGAAGACCATCTATACTTTCACCATACGATAACGAAGCATTAACATCTCAGACTCCTCGAAAACAATCTTCCATCTCACAATTCCCTCGTCTAACGATGTCGGAGTCCAAAACAATCACTTCCATCCCACCCATCTCTCCTACTTTTATTCTTCCTCCGCCAAATCTCTCATTTTCTCTTCCAAAAATAATCGCCACTTTCGAACCCTCTTCTCACGCAGCAGACCACCTATCAACGACTTTCTACACGAGTATATCCAGTAATCCAACCGACCTTCTCTCTCCCCACTCTCCTTCGCCGTCATCCAAATCCCACATCCCTCTCCTCTCCTCTCACAAACCTGAATCAAGTATGAGAAAGAGGAAGAGGAGTTTCTTACCAGCTCACTTCCTCGCTCCCACCGTTCTTTTATCTACCATCATGACTCTATTCGTCGTCATGATAGCGTATTTACGCGCGGCGATCGACGAAAGGAAAATGTGGTTATCTGCAAACGATATCACGAGGCAGGCAGTGGTGGTTTATAATTCCGCAAAAGGTCATGGTGGGGTTTATTACAGTCATCACCATCACCATCATTATAATAACAACATGGCGAATATGTAAAGAGGTGAAAAATAGGCTGGACGTTTTACTAATTATTTTTTTGATCCGAGGGGGTTAATGTGGTTTATTTTGTAATTTTAATTTTATTAGAATGTCACGGAAAGTGATGAGGCGTTTGTTGAGTTTCAGTGGTATGAAGTATCGAATTATGTAAAGGATGGGTGGAGGAAAATGGTTATATTGTTATCATAGGGCGGTTATTTATCATTATTATCATTATTATTCATTAGATCTGTATAAAATCGTTTCAAGTATTTGATACATCATTTTATTAATAGTCAAGTTACAATCGCAAAGGTTCTAGCATTTTATAATATACATTCATACGTACACTCAAACTAATACATGCATTTTACTACCTTTTCCTCTTCAAAATCAACAACTTTGTCTTGACTTTTATATGAGGCCAATAACCTCGCGTGAATTTAGTGACAAAATGTTCTATAAAGACACGACACAGCTGATCATAACTCACGACCTTTTCCAACCTCAACCCAAACGCCAAGGGGATTTTCATCGACGGCAAAGAGATCGGAAGAGGAGGATAGATGATTCGCCTCTGCTTTGCGTCTTTCCACGAAAACAACCCCAGACCTGACTCCCGATCTTCGTCGTCGTTGTCGTCGAGTCGGATTCCAACGCCGACCAATCCTTCCGTCTTGGCTACGACTTCCCACTTCTTACCCTCTTTGTGTTTTTCCCGTTCCGTCAGACCGGGATGAAGCGAGAGGGAATCTTCCGCAATGATAAAGTCGACATCGTTCCAGAAATCACGGGACGAGAGGATAGTTTCGTTTTCCGTCTTGTCGTAATACCACCCTCCACTTACTTTCTGGTAATAAGGAGCGTGGTCGTCGCGAAAGGTTTCTTGGAATCTAGTGATGCCAGTTTGAAGACTGAGATTGTCGAGATAGACTTTGACGTGGCCTTTTGTTTTGAGAGCTTCTATTATATGACGAGAAGAGGGAGAGTTTGTACTAGCGAGAGAGTGGAGGTTTGATAATGCTGTACCGCCTGGATAATTCATTGTCGAAAGAAAGAGTACAGACGTGCTGACGAGGAAAGACGCTGGTATTGAAAAGAGAATCAAAAGAGTAAAAAGATGACCAAAGATTGATTTGTTAACTCGATTGAAATGATAGGCTGCTCCTGCACTGGCTACGGCTGTCAATGGTGGAAGACAGTAGATTATAAATCTCCACTCTTTGTGAGGGAGTGCAGAATATATAGCGATAAACATGATATTTGGTAAAAGGATAAAAAAAGATTTGCGACGAAGAGATGGTATTAAAAATGCAGTAGGTATACAAAACAACGGCAGTATGGGATTTATCAAAAGTCGAGGGAGAGATGACGCAAAATAGAAATACCAAGGGGATGTGCCCCATTCGGATGAATGACCTTGAACTGTGTTATAGACAAAACCCGTCAGTTCAGGCCAGATTGGAAGTGACAGGTTGTATGTTGGAGAGTTGGTACTTGTTCTGAATTGAAATATGTTTGATATCCTCGGAGACCATAGAAATGTATCCAATGCCAAAGTAAGAGGTAAAGCAGTGAAACCTGCAATAAGCAAAGGCTTGAATACGTCAGAAATCTTGATATTCGGTTTGAAACATGCAAATGTAGTCACTGTCGTCAACAAAAGTATTGCAATCTCAGCCCGGAATATAATCGCAGATGCAGCGAGTAAGTAAATCGTCAATTGCAAGTTATGACTCGCTCGCTTTCTCGATATGGGAAGGGAAATACTAAGAAACATTGCCCGCATTGCCTCGGTCGCTAAATACATATTTTAGTCCCACAATCGTGTAGAGGAGGGGAAGAAAGTTACATACTCAAGGGCAAAGCAAGCATGTTTGGTAAAGTCCTCGAAGCATAATAAATGACATGGAATTGAGAAGCGAGAAAACAAATATAAAACCGTCCAGCAGTTCGACCAAAAGTAACATCGACTGCTGATTTAAAACGTATCAAAACCCACGCGTTGATTAATCCAAGTACACCACGAGCAATTAGTTGTAGTTGTTGTGGTGAAGTACATATTCGAGTAAATGGCTTGGTCAATCCAGCCAGAATAATCGCTCCTACAAAAGTCCGAGGCACAGATCCTGGAAACGCAACATGGTCGTAATGTTGCTGTATGTAACTCTTAGCGCCATCACTGAGCGGATTCGGTATGCCGAAATGTATTATATCATGTATGGCTTGGAGATTGAACGATTCTTCGACTTTTGTATATGGGGAAATGTAGAGGTGAAGGAGGATAAAAGTTGGTATGGTCAATTCCAGTAAAACATCTTGTATCAACTACTTTTAGCACGCTGAAATTTTATTGAATCGTGTAGTAATACATACCGAGTACTCTAAGCATGATCCCCTAGCAAAGAACCACATGCATGTTCTCAAAAGCGAAAGATTACACGCAAGTGAAGCTGGAGAAGTACGAGTAGGTAGTCGTGTGGGGAATGCTAATAAAAACCGAGCAACGTCATTGTAAAAAACTACAGTCTTACAACGCATGTTTACATTCGACTTGGGATGAAATAGGTTAACCGCACAGCAATGCTTTTCTTCGGTCTAGGCGGATTGTTCTATGGTAAACATATACCTCTTACTTAACGCCGTCAACAATATCTACCCATTGTTGCTAATGCTTGTAATCAGTATCGATTCTCCTGGTCAATGCAATCGCAATATTATCCGAAGACCGCTTCTTAGCGCGCAGTAAGCCAGCCCAAACCCCGTCCTAAATGCTCGACTCCTTTTAAAAATTTTACGTTCTATATAACGCGCATTGTTTCAGAGTTGTATAATATAACGAAATATACTGATTTGGGAATAACAGTCGGTTGGGGTAGTACCGCCATCGATCCAGGGTTTGGAGGTGTTCAAGATACAACGAGCGTAAAAGCAAAGATAGTGAATCTTATACAGTCTGTTAGGACTCTGATGCGAAGTATGTCCAACATTCTCAATCGTCTATCGGAGGATAAAAGTTCAACTTGACAAAGAACAGAAAGCTAATGGTGTGATTAGTACCGCTGATAGCTGTAAATACGCTGATTATAGTATACGAGCTTGTTTTGGGTTGATATAGCACAGACATGTTTTCAGACAATGAATGCATTTTCTGCGGGAATGATAAGCACTATATTGCACTAGTCACCAAAAGCTAGTCACTGTATAATTTATGACAATTAATGCATTACGTATATCATCATAGTGTCAATCTAAAAGATTATCGTGATCAAACATTATACAAATCTGACAGTAGTCTACAGCCATTCAAATCAGTTACCGTATCTAATCCTAATCATAACATCATTTACATCATTAAATTCATTTCAACAATACTCATATTCCAAAAATGGAACTTTTCTTCCTCACAAGATGCAAAACATGTCGTATATCTTTACTCCCCTCCTTTTTCTTTCCTTGCATCTTGTTTTCGAATCCACCTTTCTGGATCAGTATCGGAGACGTGGGATTTGACAGTGTGGGTGTACCTGAAGGCGGTAGTGGAGGTAGAGCGGATAGAATGTGCGGCCCTTCATCAGAGTCATCATCTATAGCCGATGTAGACATGTCAAAAGTATTGTTACCACCACGTATCTCGAGAAATGGTTTGTCGCATATATCTGGCGATGCGAGTGGTAGGAATGATTCGTATATAGCGTCTTCTTCACCATTAGTGAGGTCTTGCAAGGGTAACGGAGGTGCTTTGTCAGAAGTGTTTGCAGCATTCCCCGTCCAAAAGCTAGCTCTCTTCCTCAGACTAGTACTACCCGCTCTAAGCCTTGCTCCGAACCCTCCGTGACTGGTTGGTGGCGCTGAGGTGGATTGGGAAGGAGACATTGGTGAATCGTGCAATGGCGATTGTGTATTTTTAGATGACATTGAATGAAAGGATAAGAGTCCATTTGGCTCGCCGTTTGTATTGATCTTACCAAGCTGGCCATGTGTGATTCTTGTTCGTTCAGTCGGAATATCCTGAGGTGAACAGAGATCATTATCAGCCTGAAAAGTCGAAGTCTGTGAACCCAGATCGGCACGTTTCGAGTCCTTGCGTAAATCCTTCTTTGATTTCTTTGGGGATGGAAACTTGAATGCTGTGTGCGGTGAGCTAGGTGTCAAAGGTAGCGGGATTTTTGTAGGAGACATGAGAATAGGTGCAGACTTGGTCATTGTTAATTTTGGGAATTGATCATCCTTCTCGTCAACCGGAGTAGAAATATTGTGAATGACTTTCAATCCATTCATCCACATGTTGTTGGCCGTCATCGATAACTTGAGAGAAGTGCTCTCCTCAGCTGTTTTTGCTGCGGCTGCTCTAGCAATTGTTCTGGCTTCTGCTGCAGCAGCTGCAGTCTTTTGTACTTCTGCTTCCCTCTGAGATTCTAGAGCTTCATCAGTGGTTTCTTGGTAAAACAAGACATATGCACTGGACAGTTGTTTGGCAATTTGGTTACCTGCTTGAGCCTCTCCGCCGAAAAAGCTTAGCACAAAAGATTCGTCGACAGGTTCCACCAGTTCATCATCGAAGAGCAGCCAGCCACGATCCTGACTCTTGACAATAGCGACATAATGACCTTGATAGGGTCCACCACCTATGTGAACCACTACTGCATAGAGTTCATACAATCTTTCGGGATTCTCTGCATCTTCAGTCGTGCCAGGAAGCCGAAGATGAAGCGGATAAACAACGCGATGGAAAAGCTTCTGTAAGCGACTATAATCTTCCGAGTATCGAAAACGCTTGAGATGTAATGCTAGAATTCGTGGTAGGCGCTTGATTTTCACACGTCTTTCAGCATCTTGTAAAGAACCACAAGTGTCGCATTGAAACTTGTTCAGCGCACATAATAGTTCCGGCTCGCAAAATTTGCGTAGACAAGATGTAACCGAGGAGTTTGCATCAAGATCTACCGAGAGATCTAGGAAAGGCTCTTCCCTTTGCGATATCATATTACACCCTAGACATTTCGTTTCCGAGACCAAGACACCCTCGAATAAGTCGTGCACCCAGCCCGTTTGCGTAGCAATACCAGCGACTGCGCTGTCATTATCTCCTGATTTTGCCTCGGCCCGGATTTTATCATGATCCTTGACGGTATCGACAATATGGTTAAGCAGCAAATTCAAGAATTCGTGCGCATCTTGGTGCATGGCTGATCGAAACACCTCGTTGTCCCTTCTTAATATCTCCAGAAACTTGTGCGGACTTACTATCCCAGTACGTGCCGTGTGTGAGATGATAGACTCGAATATATCTTTGAGCGCGGTGAACAGCGACTCTTTCGTACCGTAAAGCTCCGAGGAACTCGTTTGTAGATCAACTATGTCCACCGTCTGCATCAACATCTTCTTGCGCCATTCGGGGGAGTATCTCTCGTCTGCTTTTACTGTTTGACTGGCCACCGATCCGGGCAGAACTATAGGTTTTCTAGCTGGAGATTGCATGGCCAAGGGACCAGGTGTCGGTAGCGGTTTATTGAGGCCACTGACAGATAAATGACCAAGACTCGACAGAACATGGCCGGGGTTATGAAGTAGATTTGATTTGGAGATGTTTATCTTGGGAGGTTGTCGCTCGGAAGGATATTTGACAACATGATCTCGGAAAGGTGCCGAAAAATATAGACATTGCAGGATAGAATTACAATAGCTTTATGTCTAGTCAGTAAACAAGCCGCACATCCATAGAAGTATATAATTTGAATGATATCGCATACCAGGTACTACTGTACTACGAATCATTAGTTTATCATCGAATCTCTTCACTCTTTGTCGAAGACATACATTTTCAAATCCGAAAAACTTATCACTCCCATCCGATTTTAGTGGACCTTCAGGGTCTTCTAGCAGCTTATCTAATGCACTTTGAGCCAAGTCATTTTTGCGAGCATCATTATTCTTTCTTGTCGGACTTGTTGACGACTTGTAGCGTTGCAGGTTAGCCAGAAATAATATAATCCAGGCTTGATAATCCAGAACTTACGTTCGACTTGAACTTTCCAAGCAAGGTCATGCTATCAATATATATCCACCAACGATATTTCTACAAAGGACCGTCGTGCGCCTTGTCCAGCGCAAAGTTAAAGAGCGTAGTAGCATGCAGGAACACCTTACATAACGATCTTCTCTTGTCCTCTGGTGCCGTTGGATGATTTCATTTATTCTTTCTTATCGTGGGGATCTTATAGAGCATATTATATAATTCAGGAACATGCCTTCGATAATGACAGGATATATTCGAAATAAAATGCTCGAGCATGCATGTCTCGCATAAAAATGACATTTCCAACCGTTTGCGGCCAAGCATTCCAGAAAAGCTGGGGCATGGCTGTGGGAGGGAAAAAAGAGCCGCATTTTAAATATTCGAGAAACCAACCACAAGCGTTAAAAGTAGCTAATGTATTTGGCTTTTGTTGTTTGTGGACACTAACATTTCTCAGAGCTATGGAGTTTCTCCAGACTGCCATTCTTCGTCATACAGCTGATCCAAGGTTATCTCTTGTTCGCAGTGTACTTTTTTCATTCTGCTCAGCTTCGTAGATAGATTGTATGGTAAACTCTTGGTTTGGAGTACAGCAAACTCAAAAATTGACATGAACCAAAGCACGAGCCTTGTACGTCAGACTGTAGCATGGTGTAATATGGCCCCTCACTTGTGGGTGATGATCCGTTTAGTGCTTGCTAAGTAAGGGACAATATGGAAGTAGTTAACAATCTTGCAACAAAAGCCACTGATCTACTTGGCTGCAATAATCCAAAAGTAGCCGGAGATGCAGTACCTCTGAAGGATACAATACTAGAAACAGGCGCCGGTTTAGTCCAAGTCAGCAGATGTTTCCATTACTCTTGCAATTTCTTGCATCTTCCATTATAACTATCCTACCATCATACTGAGTTTCGAGATAGTCCTTCTCCCCCGTCCGTAACATCTGCGCCCATCTTCACGCATATCACGTCCCTTTTCATCATTCTCCTTCTCAACAAAAGAATGAAGCAGTCCCGGCGCATCACTATTGTTCTCACGTCACTTCGTCTATCCGTCAATGTTTACTCTACGATAGTGACCAGCCTAATGCTCGACTTATAGGAGTAGAGTACATGATCACTCCAGAACTATACACTACCTTGTCCACCTCTGAACGGAAATTATGGCATTCTCACGTATTTGAAGTGAAAAGTGGAATGTTGATCATGCCTATTTCAACAAACGTGAAATCTGCCATTGACGCCTGGGAAGTAGCAGAGACAAAAGAGATGGAAGAAGTGGTAAAGTTGTATGGTAAAGTATATCATCTTTGGCAAGAAGGGGATGCGATTCCATTGGGAGAACCGAGGTTGATGACTAGTTTCACAGAAAAAGAACAGTGGAATGAGATGGAGGAAACTTTGGACACAAGGGATGAAGCAATGGGAGTTCTGTGGAGGGAGAAAGCAAAGAAAAGAGAGGGAGTTGAGATTCCAAAGTTGCATGACGATGTAGATTCCGCTTGGAAAAAGTGACCAAATACGACAGAAAAGCTAACTTATGCATATTCAATAATTATACGGAAAATTTATGCATGTTATCTATACAAATTATGTCTTCAAACTCGTTAATTCATCAAGCATACTCTTCTTCAAGTCATATTTATTGACGACCATTAACACCACGACTTATGGCCAATGACGGCATAGTCATAACTCCGGTCCATTCTTGTTTTATCTTATCTGCTTCTCTATCCCAATTCTTTACTGCTTGTTCGTAATTATCTCTAGCTTGATCAGCCAAACTTTGAGCGATTTCGCAACGTCGAAGAAAAGGTTCTTTTCTATCTTGATCGAGCATCCGCCACGCTTTACCAACAGCTAGACGGACATCTGTCGATGTCACTTTTATGTCATGGCCTCCAAACTCTTGCTTTCCTTTTATACATTCCATCTTGATACGATCCCAGTTCTCTTTCGTATATAGGACAAACGGGTTCACATCAGGTCTCATAGGTTGCAGAGGCCTTGGACCAAGTCTTGCATGTACTTGAGAGTCAAGTAGATTTTGTTCCTGTTCAGCTTTTGCCGCTCTCGAATTGTCCGATGTCTTGGATGAGCTCTGATCGTGACTTGGGAACTCTGACTTTATATGTAAAGGCTTTGCATCAAGATCAGGTTGCGTAGTCTGTTTTGACTTTTTCTTGTGAGATCGAGGGATAATAGACTCCAATTTACGCCTGACGGCGGCGTTCATACTGATATCTCTGGCGAGTGGTGTATCCGCATCTGGAATCAGGACTTTAGGCATAACAATAGGTCCAATCATTGCTTCAACAACTTCTGCTGCAGCTCTCAATCCAGCAAGATATGCGCCATGTACTGTTGCTGGATGTGTACCACATGTGGCTTCTCCCGCAAAATGCAGATTACCGACTGGCTTCGCCATGATATCGTAATCATCAGGCTGTGTGTCTGGTGCGACGAATGAATATGTTCCGAATGAAAACGGATCTCTTTTCCATCTCGTCAAGATGACCTCTGTTGGTGTTGGAATCTCTTTCGGTGCAAAAGTCTTGGCCAAGCGATCCAGAAGGTCTTCTAACAGTGTCTCAACAGGTGTTACTTCTGCCATGTACGCGGAACTCCCAGACATTAGTGCGATTAGCATGGGGCGTCCACTGGTGCTAATACAATTCCAGACCAGGTAGAATTTACCTCTGACTTGCTCGTAGTCAGCAGATTCTGTTGATTCTGCGTTCAGTGCGCGATTCAACAGTCCAAACATATCGTACTTTTCATCCCAGAATGATTCCTCAAATACCAACACAAGCTACAAATGAATTAGCGTTGTTTGTCTATATAAGAAGCGACATGATGTCATACCTTATTAAGTAGTCCAAAGCCGAGACGATCGATTGCGCCCTGCTTCCACGAAGGAAGTTTTGGCTCGAATTCAATCGTACCGGCTTTGAGCACACCCAAAGGTGCTGTCAAAACAATGTGATCTGCCTCAATGATACGTCCATCTTCACATTCCACAGAGGCAGCGCCTTCACTTGTTGACGAATATTTGATCTTGCGAACTACAGTATTGAGACGCACGTCAAGTGGAGTCGGAAGCATCATCAATGAACGAGGGACCTGGGAATAACCTCCAATAACACCAGCATGTCGACCGGAAAACTCATTCCCAGCATCCTGATCATGACCACTCAAACTCAATTGATGAGTACCAGCCGCATTTGCGTATTCAAGATCTGCGTGATGCCAATTCATAAGTCGAATGTCTTGAGGTGTTAGAGTAATCATCTCCTTGTATTGTTTTACAGCTTCGTCGATGGCGGAGCCGAGCGACGGGTGTTGGATACCGGGATGTATAGAATGATCAATGTCAACACCGCTTTTAAGATCCCATCCAGCAGCCTGTGCAACTTCTGCTGCAGAATGCATGGAAGCACTTTCTGTCCCGACTTGGGTACGTCCTTGTAGTTTAGCAAGTCCATGGAAAGTGGTTTGATCCTGATTTTGGTCCTGAGTTTGGATTCGTTGTAGCGCTATGTATTCTGACTGTGTAGGCTCCTGACATACACTTATAAGCTCAGGGATTGACTGCAAGAAATCAGATGTTGAAGGTTTGATGACAAATTGGCTAGTACGTTCAAGTATATCGTTGTGAATCTTGTTGACGCGTACATCACGATCTCGATCGACCGTCTCACCATCATGATCATGAAGTACGATCTCGTCCCATAGCAAATGGTGTCTCAAAGCAAGTTGTCCGCGTATTATAGTGTCTAACGGGTTGCCATTGTCAAAACCTGTTATAATCTGAGCACCCATCTCAGCCGTATTGCGAAGGTTGCCTGGCAAACTACCTTCAACTTGATTCTCGAGGGCATGTGAGTAGATTCTCCCTCCGATGCGGTTTCTACCTTCCAAGATCAATACATTCGGTGGGAATTCGCCACGATCTATCCACTCCTTGTGTAATTGAAGAGCAAGTCCTTCGATCTGCCGAGCACATCCGATACCTGCCATACCGGCACCAACAATACATATCGTTTCTTGTCGCAACTGTCGCCGAGAATAAGTTCTTTCCGGACTTGGCAAATCGAGACAGCCAAAATTGATATAACCATTCCTTAAAAGCCAGATGAAAGCAAATTGGGCAAGTCGGGAATGATCGTTGAACTTGGCACAGCCGAATGCTTCGGCAAATGTGACATTGACCAGAGGGTTCCGAGTCCAAATGCGTAAAATACCATTTCGAATGTTAAGATATGCATTGACATTTTCGCTGTTGATGGCTTGAGAAAGATACCTGTGTTCATCCGGATGAAGAGCATATGGATTTAATCTAGACATCTGTGCGGCCAGGATGCACTGTCTACCATACTCTTCCCAGGACAAATTCTGAGGTATACAAACTCTGGGCTTGAGACCACGACAGAATGTTGGCAACTTTCGACGTTTCTTCGAAGTTGTGGGTGGAGGAGCAGACTTTGCAGCTTTCTGTTCGTCCTTCGACGGTCGCTCGGATCGCAATCCTTTGAACGACGACAGGCTAGGTGCAACATTTGGAACTATCGTGGAAAGTCTTGATTTTGGTCGACCTTCAATAGGACATTCCAAGTTTTCATACACACCATGGTGATCCAGGGATTGACTAGGATTGACATTGTTTTCCTTTGGTTGTGGCACTGGCACAGGGTCTGTATATGGAGAACAGGAGGATAAAGTAGTATCGTCCGCTATAAATCTGTTAGCCAAGCAGTTGTTGATATTCTTCCCCAATTGACTGACTTGACGTGTTTGAGGTCGCCCTATCAAAAACACTACTAAGGTCAGATAGCACGCTGGAACTAGTCGATAGTCTTGAGCTCATTCGCGAACCAGATTCCAATGTCAAAATACCCGAGACATCTTTCTCAGATCTATTATTCTGCGACATATCATCTAGAATTTCCATTTTGCTCAATCCTGACTTAGTAACTTCGCATTATAAGTTGTTTCCTGAAGTCATAGTATTCTTCTGGGGACAGACTTGTGTAGCATAATTTTGCCAATTGTTAAGCGGGAAAGGACAGCCAAAGCGGCAGATCGTCGATCCAATATGTGCAAAGAACAGTCCGGAACGACGGATTTGGAAGAGGAGACCAATTTCTGCTGACAGATTCAAATTTACATACGATTCTGCACGATTCTGCACGATATAGGCGAAATCTTCAGAGATTGGTGGACGATACAAACCTCATAAAGATTTTGCCGCCCCCACTTTTTGCCCATGATTTCTCGCATTAGTAACAAAGCGAAGCGCACGAATGACACATTGTAATATCTGCAGAGAATATCGTATTGATAGTCATACTCATTTTATGCTGATCGTTTTTGCTATGTTACATACGTGAAATCTACAATAGTTCGTCTATGTACAGTTATACAGGCCAAAGTCATATCTCATAGTCACACCTGAGTGAAAGTGTAAGTCTTACTCGACATGCCTGGTCTACCGAGAGGATTCCCCAGCTTTGGTGCAATCAGCCCTTGTACCTTCTTGTAGAATACTGCGGCATCTCTTCCAACATATGTCGAGTTATAGGTCATTTTCTGCCTAATAAGATCAAGAGTTTTGTTGCCGTATGGTTTGGAATGCAATTTGGGGTATTGACCTTTCAGATATCGATCGATCAATGATTGCTGCATTTTCTCATTCAAGGGTGCAAACTCAAATTCCGAAACAATGTCGGCAGGTAAGCCTTTACGTGCGGCTGAAGCGCTTCTCTTCAGTCTATAGGCGTATTGCTTTGCAGCTTCCACAACTCGGTCTTTCTCTTCTTTGGACTCGAACGAAACTATAGCGCCTCGCATCATACGCTTTGCAAGTTCTGGCGGATGCCGTATATCGTCCAGATGTAGCCCTGACAATGATTTGACGCGATCTTCCATTAGCCCTACAAAATTATCTGATGCTAGAGTTGCGTTTCCTCGACCTTTTGACATGAATTCCGATTGGGTTATTGGTTCAGGCTCGAATGCAACAGGCAATATGTCGTCTTTTTGAAATTCTGCTAGTCTAGTGAGTTGAAGTTGGATTGACGGTATCGCTTCATCCTCCGAAGACGGCTTGTCATCGCGTTCGTCTTCATCTTCGTCGTCTTCGTCATCTTCGTCATCTTCGTCATCTTCTTCATTTTCCTCATCTACTTCGTCATCTTGATCAGCCCATTCGTTGAACATACGAGCAACTCTTGCCTCGTCGGGCATCAGAAGTTGCTCCAATGCAGCAGGATCTTCTGCAATGGCTGCTGCAAGTTCTCCTCGCATTTTTGGATCTTGTAACTCATGCTCGGTCAAATTTTTGAGTTTCTGTAATAATGTAGTTGCAGATGACAGTCGCTCTTTATCAGGACCGGCAATCTCCGGCAAAGGTCGTCGAGAGTCGTCCTGATCTTGCGTTGAGCGACTTGATTCCGACGATTCAGGCTTTGTACTTGATTCTATAGGATGACTAGTTTTGTCCTCGGCTAAATTCGAATATAACCGCGAATTGACACGAGAACCGAGTGGAATCCGTACACATCGGGAGCAGTGGAGGCACGACACACGTTGCCATATGGCTCTTTCAACAAGCATGATCGACGCACTATGTTGTAATGAACATTCGCTCGAAGATTCCTAATAATTAATGACTTTCTAGACTATACAAGCGATTTATTATTGGTGGTGGTAAAATTCCTCGGCAATAATTGCCTCTAACGTTTCAGTTGTTTCTCTGCTTGTCGTCATCGTCATCATCATCAATATAACTTAGTTATAGAAGAACATTTCGTAAACATTGGGTTCTCGATAGGACCTAGACATTGATATTCTATTGTTTGGCAGTATCTAATACATCCATCAATTGCCATCTTTATTAAAATGCTGCAACGAGACCCATCAGAGATTAAATTGACACAGGATGATCTAGCCGACTATCTATCTAGGGCTAAGCAGAAAGAGCAAGACGATAAGACGACGAATCAGCAACCTCTTGCTCAGACGGCTGCACCATTATCTATGCTGACCTCACAGACTACGCAACAGACTCGAAGGGCTAGAATTGGGATCGGCGGTCAAGGTCAACAATAATTCTTCCCAACGGCCAAATTGAAACTCCCTTGCCTCGACAGTTTTGTCACCATATAATGCATTCCTCCTTGACCATACATTCCACTGATCTTAGATTGGTAAATAAGGATCGGCATACAAGCTAAGCAATGATGGCTTCCACTTTTCAATGTTACAGAATCTTTTATTTTTTTCCTAATCCTAATAATTGAGCTATATGTAATAGGCGAGAAGATGACGAGTATGAGTGCTCGTATATCATGTCTCGTTACTCTCTTCATATTTCTTGGCTTGGCTGTGAGTTTGACAAACTTGACTGGATTCAATATCGCTAATGAATGAACAAAGCTTTCTGCTCAAGCCGATCCAGACATCCATGACCAGCTTGATGTCCGCACTAACGTGCAAGAGAGACAGGCTACCAATTCCAATTGGTGGTATGCTCAAATCAGACATCAAGGTAGACCAGCATATGGGAATGATTCGAGCTATGCTGTATGGCGAAATGTCCGCGATTTTGGAGCCAGAGGTGAATCTTAAAAATTTCCGATTACTGATATTTCAGCTAACATTCGGAAAGGTGACGGTATTCATGACGATACCGATGCTATCAACAATGCCACAGCGGCTGGTAACAGATGTAGTTATGTTAATAGCTGTGATCAACAAACAACCACTCCGGCAATTATATATTTTCCCCCTGGAACCTATTTGATTTCGCGACCTCTAGTTATGTTGTACTACACTCAATTTGTAGGAGATGCTGTTAATTTACCAGTAATCAAGGGTGATCCTAAATTCTATGGTATTGCGTTATTAGACGCAGACCCATATCTTGCTTATGGTTTTAATTGGTATCAAAATCAGAATAATTTCTGGAGACATGTCAGGAATTTTGTTTTAGACTTGACTGCGATGCCAACGCGTGGACGTTACAATGGAATACATTGGCAGGTCGCGCAAGGAACTTCTATACAAAATGTCATATTTAATATGGTTGACAATGATCCAAAAAATGAACAGCAGGTTTGTATTGTCATTACCTTGCTCAAAAATGTCATTACTAATGTCTTGTCTTCTAGGGTATATTCATGGACAATGGGTCAGGTGGCTGGTATGAAGATCTCGTATTCAATGGTGGAGGAGTCGGATTATTTGCTGGAAATCAGCAGTGGACTTCAAGAAACCTTACTTTTAATAGATGCTTGACCGCCATTTATCAAAATTGGAATTGGGTTTTCAATTACAAGTCAATCACAATTAACAATTGTGGAGTGGGCTTGGATATTACACAAGCTGGTAATGGTAATATTTCCACTGTCGGATCAGTCGTCATGCAAGATACTGTAATGAATGGAGTAACAAAAGCGGGCATTTTGACTGGATTTGCAAGTAATTCCACTCCAGTAGCCGGTCAGACTCTTGTTCTGGACAATGTCAATTTCATAGATACTCCTGTTGCCGTCGCTTACCCGAATTTGACAGTCATTGTTGCGGGTAATCAAAGGATCAAATCTTATGTACAAGGACGTGCATATACTGTCTTTGATGCTGAACAACCATATCAAAATGAAATGTGTTTTCAACCAACGGTCAATGCTTCGAGAATTCAAAAGCTCGTCGATCCACCTCCTAAGCCGGTGTCTTTACTCGATCAAAATGGTAAATTTTTCGAACGTGCAAAGCCTCAATATCAGGATATTCCAGTAAGCCGATTTGTTTCAATCATGAATTTTGGTTGTCCAAATGATGGTCTACAAGATGCTACAGATTGTGTACAAAGGTATCTCAATTCAATCACAACCAATCAGATTGCTTTTATCGATCATGGAGCATATCTTATCCGTGATACAATTGAAGTTCCTATACAGATCAAGATGGTCGGTGAGGCATGGTCTTATTTTATGATTGATGGTACTTCTGCAATATTTCAAGATGTGAATAATCCACAACCTGCATTTCGTGTTGGTCAGCCCGGTCAAAAAGGTGCTGTAGAAATGTCAGAAATCATGTTTCAAACTGTAGGTCCAGCACCTGGAGCAATTTTGATGGAATGGAATTTGGGTCAAACTAGTCAAGGCTCTAACTGTATGTCTTTTACAACATATATCTATCACTAAGAATTACTCACAATTACTGACATGATTATAGGTATGTGGGATGTTCATTGGCGCGTTGGAGGTTCAAGCGGTACAAAATTAACTACACCGCTTTGCACAAAAACACCCAATAAATTAACAAATCCTGATCCAAGATGTATCGCTGCATTCTTACTTTTACACATAACAAGTACTGGTCAAGTATTAATGTCTAATAACTGGGGATGGGTAGCCGATCATCAACTTGACGGTGATGACGAGGATCAGATAAATCTCTACAACGGTCGTGGTATTCTTGTTGAATCTCAAGGTCCAGTCTGGTTGTATGGAACGGCGTTTGAACATAGTATGATATATAACTATCAAATCGCAAACGCCAAAGAAATATACATGGGCGTCATTCAGACCGAAACGGCCTATATGCAAGGAAATCCTAACGCTTTGGTCCCATTTTCTGCTAATTCGAAATATAATGATCCTACATTCGGCGATTGTTTTGCTAAATCATGCTTCAAGACCTGGGGATTACGTATATTGGCTTCTTCGTATATTTATCTCTACGGCGGTGGAATGTATTCGTTTTTTGAGAATTACGATACAGGATGTTTATTAACCACGAGCTGTCAGCAGAATATGGTTAGTGTAGAGCAGAGTCAAGCTGTTTATTTGTACGCCGTGAATACCGTCGGAACTTCAAACATGGTTGCCGTGGATGGGTATCCAGTTTCACCGGCCGGACCTAATGAGAATTCATTTTCTGATACAATGGCTGTTTTTGAATATCCTTGATTTTATAATCTGTTCTATGCTTATTGCATCAGGTTTAGTTATGTTTGATTAATTCAGTGTTGGTGTCGAGTAGATAGAGTAGTTAGTAACCATTTAATCGTTTGTTTTGTGCATTATCTACATTACAATTTTCAATCATACGGCGATTTGTTTCTGATGAACATGGGCTGCTAATTACGTGCAGTAAACCACGTCGCCTGGCTAAGCTACTATATATATTGATAATAAATGGTCTCATTATAAGTACGACCATACATCCTAGAAAATACTCCCTCTCGTCCGCTCGGGCCTGTCAAACTGGGAATGGTGCGGTTAGTAGTAGAGTGGGTGACCATCTGCGAATCCTGCATGTTGTACTTTT
>Ga0160428_1000328_pt1 | contig 55719 bp, 59 predicted proteins | sample SolpanmetagenomM_FD_108198 | JGI IMG/M metagenome (GOLD analysis project Ga0160428, IMG submission 108198) | Solar panel surface microbial communities from Lawrence Berkeley National Laboratory, California, USA - M | ecosystem: Engineered > Built environment > Solar panel > Unclassified ... | reverse complement strand
GGTCGAGGCGGTAGGCGGCGCCCGCATCCAGGGCCAGGCGCACGGGGTTGTGGCTGAAGTAGCAGCGGTTGGCCAGCAGCGTGGCCGTGAGGCGCACCTGCGCGCCGTGGGCGTCGGTGACGGTGGCCCCGTAGGTGCCCGGGGCCAGGCCGGTGCGCACCAGCGTGGTGGGGCCGTCGTCCCAGGCCACGGCGTAGGGGGCCACGCCCCCACTCACCACCAGGGTGAGGCTGCTCTCGGTCTGCTGCACGCTCACCAGCAGCTGCGGGTCGCTCTGGACTTCGTAGCTGCCCGTGGCCGAGACGCCGTCCTGGTCGGTGACCACCACGGTGTACGGGCCGGCGGGCAGGTTCAGGCGCGCGGCGCCGTGGGCCGTGGCGTCGTCGGCCCAGACGTAGGTCAGCGGCGGCGTGTTGCCCCCGTAGGCGGTCACGGTGATGCTGCCGGTGGGCGTGCCGTACACCACGGCCGGCTTCACATTGGCCAGCAAGGTAATAGCCTTCAGCGTCGTAAGCCGCTGAATGACCGCCCAGCCGGTGGGGGCGGTGGTGTAGAGGTTCTCGAAGTCGAGGTCGAGCAGGGCCAGGTACTCCGTGGCCTCGATGTCGAAGGCAATGCGGGGCACGCCGGTGTTGATGTCGTTGCCCAGGTCGCGGGTGGCCGACACCACGTAGGGCAGCCCGCGCGACTGGATGTCGAGCTTAACCAGGGCCAGCAGGTTGTCGACGGCCTGCTTGACGTAGTCGCGGCCCACGTCGTCGGGGTCGGGCACGATAAACTGGTGCTGCTGCGCGTAGGCGCCCCGGTAGTAGTCCACCCAGACCCCCGCCAGCTTCAGGCGCAGGTGGGTGGTTTGCGCGGCCCGCTCGCCATCGTTGGCCGAGAGCCGCGCCTCAATCGTGAGTTTGGTATAGCGTTCGCCGGCCATTACAAGCTATCGTCTGAGGTGAAGTGGGCCGGGTCGTACACCAAGTCCTCGTTGGCGGGCTCGCTCCAGCTGAAGTTGAGCCGCACGCCCACGCTGGTGTCGCTGAGCGGGCCGATGTGCTCGAGCCAGGCGTCGGCCACGCTGATGCGCGCCCGGTGCCCGGCGCGCAGCTGCTCCACGAGGGCCGCCAGCAGTTGCTCGGCGAGGACCTCGCAAGCGGCCACAGCCGCATCGCGGGCCACGTAGTCGCTCAGCGTGGCGCGCTGGAGCACCAGGTAGGCCCCGCGCAGCTCGCGGCTGAAATAGTCGCCCTGATTGTCGCCGTAGTCCACCTGGTAGTTCTCGGCCACCAAAAAAGGCTGGCCGGCCGGCGCCTGTAGGCCCGAGCGCAGGCTGTTTTGAAACTGCATCAGGTCGATTTGCTTCTGCACCGGGTCGGCCGAGATGAAAATCTGTAGAAAGCGGCCATTTTCGGGCGTGGCCTGGATGGCCTTGTGGCGGCGGGCCAAGTCGCGCAGCAGCTGGTGGTAAGTGTCTAAGCGCATGAGCTAGGAGGAGGTGGTAGGGTGGCCAGGAGGCACCACGCGGGCGCCTGGGCCTGGATAAGGGGCGTGCCGGCCGCGTAGCCCAGGGAATCGGGCAGGTTGCGCAGCTCCGGGTCTTTTTTACAGTACACCGCCAAGCACAGGGCCTTGGGGTAGGCGCAGGTGTTACAGCTCATGGCTAGTGGGTGGCCCGCTGCCGGGCCGCTTCTTGCTGCTCCAACTGCTCGGCGCGGGCCAGGTCGTCGTGCATCTTGGCCAGGATTTGGTGGGCGGGCTGCCGGCCGGTCTCGGCAAACGCGCCGAAGGCCTGGCCACTCATCTCGCGCAGCACGAAGGCCCAGCCATCGGGGTGGGCGGCGGCCGTGGCCTCCGTGGCGGGCGTGAACACGCGCGGGAAGCGCTGCTCCAGCGCGTGGCGGCAGCCCCGGTACCAGGTAAAGACGAGCAGCTTGGTAGCCTCGGGCAGCCGGGCCAGGCGCACGGCGTGCTGCTCGATGAGGTTCTCGTTGAACGGCGCCCGGCGGTCACCGGCGTAGTCGGCCGCGTGGGGCCGGTAGCGCGCCCGCTCGGGCCGGTAGAGCGTGCCCAGCAGCTGGTCGAGCCACTGCGCCTCCCGGGTCTGGCAGTAGGCCACGAAGTAGGCGTCGGCGAAGGCAAATTCCAGAAAACTCACATTGGCCAGCTCGTCGGCCGGGGCGTGGAAGGCCGGCCGGTACCAGGCCGGGCGCAGGGTGGGCGCCACGACCCGGGTGCGGGTCACGGGGGCCAGCAGCACGAAGTCGGCCAGCCAGCCCGCCTCCACGAGCTGCACCGGGCTCAGGCGTAGCAGCAATGGGCGGCTGACGCCCAGCAGCACTTCCAGCACTTCCAGGCGCTGCACCACGTCGTCCGAGTAGGTGCCGTAGAGAATCGGTACGAGCCGGCGCAGCTGCGGCGGGCTTAGCTCGTCCCAGGTGGCGGCCACGGGTTTGGCCTGGCCATTCCATTCGATTGCTTGCATGGCGCAAAGCTGCGCGCGGCAATTGCCGGTAAAAAGGACAGCGCTTTGGCACGTATTTCTACGCGATTTACCGATTAGGTACTTCTACGCTATTTTCTGCGCCGGCCACTTTCTTGCTTTGCATTGTCAACATCGACGCACAGCGGAGCCCGAAAAGCTGATTCAAGAGTAGGGAAATTTCGTTTTTTACCATGCCTTGGGGTAGAGTCACCATCTCCTATTCGCCTACGGGCTATACGCAGAACTATAAGCGTAATAATGTTACTACTCATGTGGCGGAAAGCGCGATGATAGCAGCGGCCGTCGCCGACTCCGTCGCGCGCATTGGGGGCTCAGGCATTGTAGTAACCCGCTCTAATATAGCGCAGAACATACCTGACCCAGGCCCCAACTACCGCGTGATATAGCGGGCCTACTTGCCCTACCTTTGTGGCCTAACCTCCCAGCTGGCAAAGGTGGGGTTTAGTGAAAAAACCAAAAAAGCCCCGGCTGCTGGCCGGGGCTTTTCTCATCCCTGTTTGCTGCGCCGATTTTGCTCGGCCCGCGTAAAATTCATTGCCATTGCCTCCAGGGCGATAATCACCTCGCAGAGCTTCAACTCGGCGGTGCTGGGCGGCACAAACTCGCTGTTGTAGCGCTCATACAGCCGCCAGGCGTCGGCGTGGGTGACACCCCGCACGGCCACGACGGGCAGGTTTGGGGTCGGCTCCTCTTCCTGAGTAGCATTACTAGCCATAGCAGCGGGGCAAAGCCGGAGGAAATTGCTCGAGTACTTCCAGGCCGTTCGCCCGTGTACGGAGGTCACGCTCCTGCTCTACTCCTGCGGCCGAATGCTAGCGGCCGAGGCGAACGGTGGGGGTGTTGTCAGGAAGTACTCGCGGGGCGAAGACACAGGCCAACAGTCCCGGCTAAGCACCCTACCGGGCTCAAGTAACTAAAAAGGAGCGCTGCCCCGTGGGCCAGCGCTCCTTTTTAGTTACTTAACGCCTGCTCGTGGCCGCGTTAGTACTGGTGCCCCGTCGCAATACCATCGGCGTAGTAGTCCCAGTACAGTGTCAGGTTGTTCGACTGCTGCGAATAGGGCTGCGAGCGGTAGTAATTTGCGTACTCATTGGCCCGCTGGCTCTCGGCATTGCAAGCATCCGTGCTGTTGTTGGCCCCGAAGGCTATACCCCGGCTGTAACCCGTATCTGCCCAGCAGGTGTAGTCCGAAGACGCGCAGGAGGTGTAAACGGGGGGCGGTGTTGTCTGAGCCTGGGCCGGCGTAGTGTTGGCCAGCAGCGCCAGGGCGCAGGTAGCGAGGAAAAACGAGAGCTTTTTCATGGAAAAGTTGAGTGGGATAAGTGAGCACGAAAGGTCACCACCGTGCTGCTGTCTAAAAAGGACAGAAGCACTTTTTCTGTGACATCAACTTCTTCTATCACAACCGATTGCGATTCGTGGCCAGGCAAACAACTCGACGTATCGCAACCGTTGCCGGTCGCACCCGCCCCCCTACCCCTTACCAGGTATACGCCTTAGCACCAGCTTACTACAAGGCTACGCGTTGACTCACGGCTTTGCGCGGCCACTGTGACATTGTATCCGGTTAGTTACCATCAGGGCTCAGCCGCCGAGGGCCAGCAGCCGCTTGCGGTAGCGATAGGCCAGGGCACCCAGCCCCGCCAGCAGCGCCCCCGTCGCCAGCAGCCACGGCGGCACGCCCGTGCGGGTAATGGCCCCGGCCGAGGCCCTGGGCGCGGTCGCCACTGCCCCACCCCGCTGCCCGGCCCGGGTAAAGTCTTGGGCCTGGCTGGCGCCACTGGCCACCGGCGCGCGGGCCTTGGCCACGTACGTGCCCCCGCCCTGGGCCCGGTGGTCGCTACGGTCCTTATAAGAGCCGGCGTAGTAGTTCTTGGCGTAGATGACGGTGGCGGGCTGGCCGGTGGCCGTGTCGGCCGGCAGTACCAGGGGCGGGTGCCAGGCCGTGGTGTGGTCGAGCAGGGCGCAGCTCGTGAGCTGGCTTAGGGCAGCTAGTAATAGCAGGCCCAGGAGGCGGAATAAGTATCTCATAGTCAGTAGCTCCAGTTAGAGGCGGCGTGGATTTCGCCCCGGCCCCGGCTCAGGCGGTGCACGCCGGCGTTGACGCCCGATTTCGTGTTGCCTTCGATGGTCACGAAGCCGTTTCGGGTTTTGGTTTCGACGATGCCGATGTGGCCGATGCGTCGGGCGCTGGCGCTCCAGAAGCCCACCCGGTCGCCGGGCTCAATGGCCTCGACGCTGCCCACCACGCCTAGGAAAAACAGCGTGCGCGAGCTCGTGAGCAGGAACCAGTACCGCGCGCCGCCAGCGGCGGCCGGGAAGGGCAGCCCGCACCGCGCGTTGGCCGTGGCCTGGAACGAGCCGCACCACTCGCTGCCCGGGTCGTTGCCCGTGGTGCGCTGATACGACTCGACTTCTGGCCCCCGATTGTAGCCGTGCTCACGCACGCCGAGCTGCGAGCGCTCCCAGGCCAGGATGCGGGCGGCGTTGGCCTGGCGGGTGGCCGGTGGGGCCGCTAGGCGGCCTGGCTCGCCCCAAGCCACACCACTGCCCAGCAGAGCAAATAGGCTGACCAGATAAAGGCGAAGAATTGCATTTTTTGCCACGGGGTAAGGGATAAGAAGGTGGTGGTGAAGTTCTTTTTCAGCCAGCGCGGCACGATGGGCAGGTTGAAGCGCAGGCCCAGCCAGAGGTAACCGTGGCCGAAGGCGAAGACCAGGGCGGCCAGCACCACCTTGTGGAGCTGCGTGGCCGTGAGCGGGGCCGCGTCGGGGAAGTACCAGTCGAAGGCCAGCTGGATGGGGTACCAGAGCAGGGCGATGACCAGGGCCAGGTGCAGCTCGTTGTGGCGTAAAAACCACCCGTAGAGCAGCTGGTGCCAGGCCAGATTTTGGGGGTTGCGGTTGTGCAGAAAGGCACGCATAGAAAAAAAGTGAAAGGGTGATTAATCAGTAGGGGTAGCGGCCCGGAAGTCAGGCGGCTGCGGCAGCTTGCCCAGCACGTGCTGGCCATAGAGCCACTTGTCCATCGCCGTGAAGGCCCGCTCCAGGGCGGCGTAGGCGCGTTTGAGGCTGCCCAGCTCCGCGCTCTGGCGCTCGACCTGGCCGGCGTAGTTCTTGAGGTCGGCCTTGACGGTGGCCAGCTCCGTGCGCAGGGCCGTGGTTTCGGCTTTGCCCGCCTGGATGGCATCCTCGACGCTCTTGAGCGTGCGCACGATGAACCAGCCGACCAGCGTAAACAGGCCCGAGCACACCACGATGACCACGCCCAGCAGCAAGTCCTGGCCGGCAGCCGGGGGGGTTGGCAGATGAGGCATGGCTAGAAAAAGTAGGTGGGTGAGTCGGGCGCCGAGCGCACCGTGGGCCGGCCGGCCTGCGGGTCGGTGTAGGCGCTGGAAGTGAAGTAGGTGGCGAAGCGGATGCCCGAGGCGTACATGTTGAGGTGCCGGCGCAGCTGCGTCAGGAAGACCTGGCCATCCTCGCGGGCCTGGCGCACTTTCAGGCTCAGCAGCTGGTCGAGGCTGGCGTCGGCCTCCTTGGCGTTGGCATCGTCGGGCCGGAAGATGTTGAGCTCCACAGCGCTGCCGTTGAAGGTGAGCCCGACCTCGGGGATGGCCTTGGCCACCACCAAGTGGGCCAGGGCCGGGCGCAGGAAGCGCTCGAGCACCACCTGGTTGTCGGCCGACACGGCGCCGGCCACGAGCTGGGCCTTGAGCTCGGTCAGGTACTCGAAGCTGAGCACGGGCTCCAGCTCGAAGCGCTCGACCTTGCGCAGGGTGGCCAGCAGGGCCTGGTAGGTGAGACGCGAGCCGGCGATGTCGTAGTGGCGCGTAAACTCCACGGCCGAGGCAATGAGCTGCTCGCGGGCTTGCACGGCGGCCGCCGACGTGGCCCAGGCCGGGAAGTCGGCCGCGTGGGCCTCCAGGTACTCCAGCACGCTTTCCAGCGCGTTGTAGCCCTTGCCGCGCAGGCTGGCCTTGAGTTGGTCGATTTGCCACTGGAAGGGCCGCGAGCCGCCGTTAACCACGTACACGCCGGCATCGTTGATTTGCAACTGATTGAGCGGCAAGTACTCCAGCAGGCCCAGGTTAGCCAGCGCCTCGTGCACCAGCAGCAGCAGCCCACCGGTGGCGCTGGCCGGCTCGTCGAGCGCGGCCTGCACGTCAGCATCGCTGAGCGCGCTCAGCTCGTTGTAGAGGGCGGGGCCCAGCACCGGGCGTAGGTGCCGGCGCTCGGCCACCCGTAGGTCGGGCTCCAGGTTTACCAACCGAAGGCCATCCGTCTGCACCCGGACGTGGGCGCAGAATTGGGCGATAGTGCGAATCAGGGTCATAGCACGCCGAAGTGAGCGGCGACCTTGCAGGCCACCGTGACGAGAAAAATGAGTAGTAGCGCGGTGAGCAGCAGGCCGGCGCCCATGCCCTCGCCGCCGAAGCAGAGAATCAGCAGCAGGGCCAGGCCGAAGAGCCACCAGTAGGAGAAGTGGAGCGTTATCATTTCGACTGCTGCTGGGGGTCGGCGGAAGGGGTGCTGGCGGTGGCCTCGGTCATGACCAGGGGCGGCAGAAACTTGAAGCGGATGGGCTTGCCCTGCACCGTCCAGTTGTTGTAGCGGGCAATCAGGTTGAGGGGCTCCAGCACCAAGTCCATGTGGAATTGGGCCGTGGAGATGAAATTCGAGAACAGCACCCGGGGCTCGGAGCCGCCGCCAGCGCCGCCGCCCATGCCCTTGCCGGGCGAGACGCCCATCAGGGCCGGGGCGTAACCCACGGCCGTGTAGATGTGCGACGAGGCCTCCTGCGAGTCCTCGATGTAGATGCCGTCCTTGAGCTTGTCGTCGATGGCCGTAATGCGGAAGGCGGACACTTCCTTGCCTGTCACCTTGTCGGTGAAGGTGGTCGCCATCACCGTTTTACCGGCCCCGTTGGTGCCGCTCATCACGTTGTTGAAGGCCGTCAGCTCGTCGCCGATGAGCTTGGTGCGCTCCTCCAGGCTCAGGCCATCCCAGTCGCCGTACTTCCAGAGCCAGTAGGCCTGGTGAATCTCCACCAGGTACTTGACCGAGAGCTGGTTCTTGAAGAGCATCTTCTTGAACTCGGGGATGGCGGCCGCCACGTCGAGCCAGCCCGAGCGGCGCAGCGAGTTCCAGGCCACGAGCTGGTAGAGCGCCTTGTCGGGCGAGGGGATGCTGAGCGGGTAGCAGTAGTGGAAGCTGTCGGTGCGGCTCCGCAGGTTGCCCACCGCGTCGTAGTAGGGGTCGATGAGTGGAATGCGCGTGGTGTACTCCGGGTCGGTGGCCGAGCCGCCGTTGTCCCAGTTGGCGTTGAGGTAGACGTAGTCCACCACGCCGTTCTTGGGCACCCCGTAGCGGCACCACACCGCATCCTGGAGCGCGATGCCGACGATTTTGAGCCGGTTCTTGCTCAGTATCAGCTCCGGGAAGGCGTTGCCGAAGGTGTTGATGTCCTTCAGGCACTCGAAGGCGTAGCGCGCCACGTTCGAGCCGTCGAGAAAGTCCTCAATTTCCTGCACGTACTGCCCCTCGAACTGCTTGGCCCCGCTCTTATCGACGCCCGTCACGATGCCGTAGGCCAGGCCCTGGCCGTACATAGTGGCCGACTTCTGCTCCAGTACGGCCGGCAGCACCGTGTTCTTTTCCATGTCCTTCACCACGGCCTGCGGAAACAGGTTGTCCTCGCCCCAGGGCGAGATGAGGCCCCCGTTCAGCGCCTTGCGCTGGGGGCTGGTGGGCTCGGCCGCCGGCAGGTTGCCGCCGCCCGCGCCGCCGCTGGGGCCGCGCACGCCAGCGTTAAGCTTGAACACATTTTCGCCGCCATCGACGTGGCCGAAACGCCCATCCGGGCTGATAACTACTCGCATAAAATTCTCCTGCACAGTTCCTTCTTCCTGCCGACTCCCTAGCCGGCCAGGCACTCCTTTACCCCAGCACGATGCGCTGGCCATCGAGGGCCAGCAGCAACCAGATGTGCACCTTGCGGCGCTGCGAGCTGTTGCCCACCACCAGGTTGCGGGTAGCGTTGGCGAAGTGGGCCGGCAGGCGGCTCCGCTCCTCCCCTGCCGGCGGCGCCACCGCAGCCGGCCCCGCCGGCGTGCGCTTCGGGCGCGACAGCCGGCAATTGGCCCACTCCGTTATCTGCCCGCCGGTCTTGCGGCGCAAATCCAACCGCACAAAGCGTAGCGTGAAGGGCTGCTCGGCCACTTCCATGCGCGCCAAGGCCTCCACTAGTTTTATCCCCTCCATCATCCTCAGCCCTTAATCCTCGCTGCAAATCTGGCGGCCTACGCTCGCGCAGAAAAGGACAGCAAATCCGTGAGCAGCAGGCCGCCATGAGCCCATTCTCACGGCCAAATGCCCTGGCACTAGCGCCAGGGCCGTTTTTGGGACTTTTGAGGCTTTCTCATTCTCATTTTATCGTTGAACACCCCAACGTGCACTGTCGGCCACTCGGCAATTGCCGGGGGGCGCCCGAAGGATATACCCCAGGGTCGGGCATGAAAAAACCCCGTTTCCAGGCTGGAAACGGGGTTTTTCATGCGGACCAAGCTCGACCCAACCGCATCTCGCGGCAATTGCCACCTAGCCACTCACGATGAGCAGGCCGGCCGCGCTGCCTGTAGCCAGGCTCGCGTGCTTGTTGATGGAGAGCAGGTGCAGGTCGATGGTATCGGTGAAGTGGGTGGCCTCCTGCCCGGGCACCGTCTTCTTCTTCTCGCTGCTCTTATCCTTCTCGGTCTGGCCCTTGGAGCCCAGGCGGATGGGCGTGTTGGCCATCGCCGTGAGCACGTCCTTACAGCCCTCCACGTTGAAGCGCACCTTCAGCTGGCGCGGGTCGGCCTCGCCCAGCACCTCGTAGGCCAAACGGTAGCGCTCGGCGTAGTCGGGCACACGGCCCTGGTCGAACACCCGCACGCGCCAGTTCGCCTCGCGCAGGCGGGCAATGAACTGCTCGTTGTAGGTCATGGCGCTGCCCGGGGCGCGCTGGTTGCCCCACTCGTTGTCCTGGATGAAGTCGAACACCTTGTACTCGTGGGGGGCGTAGTAGGTGGTGAAGCGCAAGGCCAGGTCGTCGATGAACTTGGGGTGCGTGACGTAGAAGCCCCGCATAAGCGCGTACTCGCCTATGTCGGCGTGCACCTGGGCCAGGGTCAAGGTCGAGATGCGGCTGCCCCAGTCCACGGCGCCGCGGATGGGCGAGCCCGGCCGGCAGTCGCCGTCGAGGCGGCAGTCGCGCTGCTTGAGGCGCTCCACGTCGTAGCCCAGGCTGTCGACGTAGGTATTGGCCGGGCACTGACGGGTGTGGCGCTTGAGGTCGAGCTTGGGGTAGAAGCCGGCCTCCACCGTGAGCGGGCGCTTGTTAAGGATTTCGATGTTGAAGGTAAAATCCGATAATTCGCGCCGCTGCTGCTCCAGAAAGCCGATGCCAACATTGGTCAAATTATCGAACACGTTGGCCTCGGAGTAGAGCAGCCCCTTGGGAATAAAGAGCTTGCCCTCGCCCCGGGCGCGGGCGTTGGGGTAGAAGCGCAGCTGCGTGCTTAGGTGGCGAATCTCCACATAGAGCTGCTCGCGGGTCTTCTTGCTGCGCGAGTCCACGAATTCGAGCTGGAGCTTGACGAGCTGCTCCCGAATGGCCGTGAAGTCGTAGCCGTCCTGCTGGTAGTAGTCGCCGTCACTGAGCAGCCACTTGCCCTGGTCGCCCCAGGGCATGGACGAGAACAGGAACTTGCCGTGGTGCATGCGGGCCTTGGGCCAGCGGCCCACGTTGCCCCGGTTCGAGGCACTTACGTCCGTGGTGAGCTTGTCGCGGTCGAGCAGCAGGGCCTCGTCGGCGAGCCAGCCATCGATGTTCATGCCCCGCGAGCTGCCGCCGGCCCCGTCCTGGGTGATGAGGTGAAAGCCGGCCCCGGTGTAGAAAATGATGAAGTGCTTGTAGCTGAGCGGCGTCTGAAACGGCTCGGGCCACCCCCAGGCAGGGGGCGGCTTGCGACCGATGTAGTAGTGCACGTCCTTGTGGTAGCCGAGCTGGCGCAGGCCGTCGATGGTCGAGGGCAAGGTGCGCGTGAGCATCTGCGTGTAGGTCGAGCCCACCAGGCCCCAGACCGAGCGCGGCATCTCGGTCACGATGCGGTGAATCAGCCAGGCAATCTTGGTGGATTTGCCCGTGGCCCGGCCCCAGACCGAGTTGGAGCTGGCCGGCGCCGTCACCACGAACCGCAGCTGGGGCTTGTTGAAATTGAGCGGCTTGAGGTCAGGATACGGTTCCATTCGGGTTGTCGAGAAGCCCGCGCATCTGCTCGGGCGTGAGGTCGGTGTTTTCCATGCTGTCGAGCAGCTGGGCGTAGGTATCGGGGTCTTCCTGGGCCAGCTGGTCGAGGCCGGCCAGCGGGATAGTCCGGGTCTGGCCCCCCGGGCCTTGCACCGTCAGGTTCACCACGTAGGTGTTGCGGGCCAGCATTTCGGGCGTCAGGGCCGTGTTATCCTTCTCGTCCAAGCCCTTGAGCTTACTCATGCGGGCGATGGCCGTGTTCATAGCCTTCAGGTCGGGGTCGGGCAGGTTGAACTCGTTCTTGCGGCCGGCCGCGAGTTGAAACACGTGCATGCTCATCTCGAACAGGATATCGCGTACACCCTCCTTGCTGGTGCGCGTCACGTCGCCGAATAGCTCGGTGGTGTCGCGCAGGCGGCGGTAGGCCGTGGGTTGCGAGATGCCGTAGCGCTCCTGCAGGATTTTGACCGCCTGCTGCGGCGAGTGATACTGCATGAGCAGGGCATGGGTGGCCTGCAGCTGCTCGCGCAGTACCTGGTCACTCTTGGTCAGGCGCGCCTCCCCACCCTCCTGCATGTAGGAGGCCCGGATGCGGTCGAGGGGCGTTTCCGTGCCCTGGCCGTAGTTAGGATGAAGGAGGTCACTCACGGCTTCAACAGCTTATTCTCCAGTAATTTGATAGCCGCCTGCGCCTGCTGGAGGTCAAGGGCACGGGCGGGGTTTTTCTTCAGCTTAGATACCTGGGGGCGTAGGTTGGCCAGCAGGCGGCGGATTTCGCCCTGGTCGGTGAGGGCCGCCAGGTCGGGGCCCGGGGCCGGCGGCGGGGCCAAATCGGGAGCCTGGTAGCTGGCCGTGAGCTGCGTGCTCAGCACGATGATGCGCTCGGCGGCCGCGCGGCGCTCCTCGTCGGTGGCCAGCAGCTCGAGCGTGGCGTGCAGGCGGTGGCGCTCGGCGTACCAGCTGCTACGCGCCAGGCGCACCTGCTCAGGCACGTCGGCACCCGGCTTGTCCGACGTGGCCACCGGGCTAGCGGCTACGGGCGCCCGAGCAGGGACGTTGGCGGCCGGCCGGGCCGGGGCCGCCTGGGCCAGCTTCTGCAGCTCCTCGCGCAGCTTCTGGCGCGTAAACTCACTCTCGCCGCGCCGTAACGCGGTGAGCACCACCCGGCTCTTGCCGTGGGCCTCGTACAGGGCCACGCCCTGGGCGTAGGACTGCCCCTTCATTGCCAACCACTGCTGTATCTCTTTCACGATACAAACCTGGCAGCGTATCTTGGCTGGCTAAAGGACAAAAAAAACCAGCGCCCGGCCTTGCCAGACGCTGGAAAAGGGGGCTACCCTTGCTCCTCAGCTCTCCTCCTCAAGCCCCCTTTTTTCTTTTGCCCTTAGCGGGGCCGGTGGTTGCTGCCACCGGCCCCGCGTCGTTTGGGGGCACTGCCTTGCGCCGCAGCCGGTTGAAGCCGGGCACCGCCACCAGCTGCTCGGCCTCGGCCAGGCTGATGCGCGTCAGGTCGTAGTCGTGGCCCAGTTGCGAGACGTGCACGCGGGTCACGCCACTAGTCAGCTCAAACAAGGCGGCAACTTCCGGGCGCAGTGTCATTTAAGCAGGCAACAGGTCGATGGTACCCTCGTAGTATTGATTACCCTGCTGGTAAGCCTCGGCTTTGAACATATTGCCCCGGCGGCCGCCCGAGAGCTTGCCCGAGTCGTAGCTGGCCACGATTTCCGCACCCAGGCCCTCGCTACCGACCTGCTGCACGATGCCATCCGGCGTTTTTACCAGCATAAGGCAGCTCTCATTTTTGATGATGCGGGCAAACTCGCTCGCCTCCTTACCGCTGCCGGGGTTGAAAAACTCCAACGAGGCCTTGTAGCCGCGGCCGTCGCGCTCGCCGGTGGGGTCGAGCTTGAGCTGGGCCGTGTCCTGGGTGGCGTAGGCCGTCAGGAAGCCATACTTCACGCCCGGGGTGGCGGGATTATCCTTGAAGGTATGCGAGCCGTCGATGGTCACCGAGTCGCCGGCGCCCGTCGTGGTTTTCAGGCCCGCAATCTTCTCGAACCACTCCTCCGGCGCGATGTAAATAAGCCCCTTCAGACCGGGCTGGTTGTCTTTGCCCTGGGGGCCGGGCAAATGGGTTAGTGTGGCCATACGTGCGGCTCCTTACCTTAAAATGTGAAATAATGGGTTGCAGAGGGCTACTCCGCAACTTCAATTTTTTGCAGGAAGCCGACGCCAGCCGCTACGAGCTCACGCACCAGCTGCTCGTCGTCGCGCAGCTGCTCACCGGTGTACTCCACATGGCGGAACTTGAACTTGGGCGCCAGCACCTTATAGTGGGCCGTACCGTCACTCACGAGGAGCGTATCGCTCTGGGCTTGCAGGCTCTGAGCGGTTTTCAGGCGCTGCTGCAGCTCCTCGATGAGGTTCTCGGCCTCGTTTAGCTCGCCGGCTCGCTCGCCACTACGGGCACGCTCGTCGCTGAGCTGACCCTGCAACTCGTTCTTCTCGGTGGCGGCGGCCGTCAGGGCGTCGCGCACACCTTGCAGCTCGAGCTTGGTGTTGTCCAGCTCATGCTGGGTATCCGTCAGCTGGCGCAAGGCATCGGTTAGCTGCACCTGCAATTGGTCTTTAGTGGCTTCAGCCATGATTGACAAATAATTACGAGATTAAAAAACGCTTGTGCGGCGCGCCGACCCCTCAACTGGGGCCGGCGGCCGGCTTAGCCTAGACCAGGTCGCGGTCGTTGGTGAAGACGATTTGGGGAATGATGAAGCCGATGCCCATGCTGAAGTCGGTGAAAATCTTGAGCAGGCGGTCGACGCTCTCCACCAAGGGGGCCGTTTGGTTCTGGATGCGCTTGCGCAGCATCACGGCGTTGCCCTTGGGCGTGCACCACCACTTCTCCGTGTTTTGGTGCGAGGGCAGGCCCACCAGCGTAATGTTGGTGTTGTTGACCGTGTTGCCCAGGGCGCCACCTTGGGCGCCGGGGTTGCGGCCGTATTTGCGCTCCTGGCCCCGTAGGAAGCGGCGCTGCAGCGTTTCGCTGATGCCCAGCATCATGGGAATGTTCCAGTAGGCCTTGTGGATGCCGTCCACCCACTCCTCCATCTGGTCGACGAACGCCTGCGGGTCGGCTTCGATGGCGCCCGTGGCGATGGGCGTGATAAGGCTATTTTTGATGTGGGTGTTGATGGTGATTTTCAGCCCATCCATCGACGTGCCCACCGGGCCAGGCGTACCGGCCACCGGGGCCGCGTACACACCCTGGTAAATCTCGTTGAGCTCGATATCCTCCTTGATTTGCGGAATCAGGTACACTTCCACGTACCAGCGCACGAAGGGCCAGGCCTTGCGGTCAACATCCGGGCCATCGAGGAAGCCTAAGTAAGTAGCCTCCAACTCGTCAGGGTACTCGGCGGCATCCACCTTCATCTTGAACTGCTTAATCTCCACCGGCTGGAACGTGACGCCAGCCAGGGGGGTAAACTGCTTCTGAAAGGGCTGCACCACGCGGCTAAAAAGCTGCCGGGCAGCCCGCCAGATGGTGTCGTCGGTATTCACGGGCGTGAACATCGATTCGGTAACACTGGCGCGCCGCAACTGCTGGTAGAGGCTGTTGAGGTTCTGGCCGTTGTTGAGGTAGTAGGCCCCAAACTGAGCTACTACGTCGGCGATGAGAATTGCCATTGACTTAAAAAAATACGAGGTAAAGGGTGCGCTAACTACTTGGCTGTTACTAGGCCTCGCCCATCATGCGGGCTTGTGTTTCAGCCACTATTTTGGCATTGTCGTTGCCGCCCTCCTCGGCCACGTCGATGCCGGTTTTGCCCGCCGTGGTGGGCAGCACGCCGGCCTGGCTACCGAAGGCCTCGGCGTCAGCCTTGTGCTTGTCGCGGTCGGCGGCCAGGGCAGCCACGTCGGTAGCTTCGGCGGCTTCGAGGGCCTCCAAGGCCGCGTTCCAGGCCGTGGCGTCGGTGGTGAGCTGCTCGTGGGCCGCCCGCGTCACCAGGGCGGCGCCCAGGATGCCCTGGGCCTCCAGCTCGTCGTTGGCGGCCGAGACCAGCTCCGCGGTGAGGGCAGCGCCCGAGAGGCCGGCCAGTGCGGCGACGGCCGGAAATTTGTTTTTCCCGAACATGGGGGGTTGGGTTGAAGTGGTGGCAGAAGTGCCGCCGGCGGCGCCGGTGGTGGGGTTGCCTTGCGCGTCGGCCAGCTCCAGGGCTAGCTCCACGGCGCGGCTGAAGGTGCCGATTTCATCGGCCAGACCGCTGGCCACGGCCGCGTCGGCGAAGTACATGGCCCCGTGCAGCAGCTTTTCGCCCTCTTTGGTGGCGAGCTGCGGGCGGTTGGCCTTCACGGTGTTGGCGAACATGTCGCGCAACGGGTTGAGGACGTTCTCGGTATAGGGTTTGTAGTTGCCCTCCAGCAGCTGGCGGAAGTCCTCGTTTTTCTGGTCGCTCTCGTCGGCGCGCAGGTCGTGAAACTTGACGCCCAGCGCCTCCAGCATGGGTTTGTAGTCGGCCACGCTGCACATCACCCCGATGGAGCCCACCGCGCACGTGCTGTTGTTGAGCACGATTTTGGCGCACGAGGAGGCGTACCAGTAGGCAGCCGAGGCAATAAGGCCATCTGAATAAGCGACGATGGGCTTGGTTAGGCCTTTGGTAATAGCCCCGAGTTCCGCCGTACCATCGACGCTGCCCCCGCCCGAGTCAATGCGCACTACGTGGGCTACCACGTTCTCGTGGGCGTCAGCCGCAAGCATCGCGCGGCCGAGGCTAGCCGTGCCGGGCACGTCTTCGCAGAGCCCGAATTGGTCGTCTTTTAGCATCACGCCCTTCAGGCTGTGCACGGCCACCGAGCCTTCCGGCGCATCGTCGTAGCCCTTTACTCGCTTGGTGCCGGCCACCGTGGCGGCGCCTGGCTCCGGGAAGGTGGCCACCATCGTGGCCCGCACGCGGCGCTTGGCCACGGGAACCTCCAGCTGCGCGCCCTCCCCGCGCATCAGGCGGGCTACCTGGGGCAGGTAGCCCAGCACCGCTTGGTGCTGCATCAGGAAGGGGCCGGCCAGAATAGCGGCGAGTAAATTAGGAGAGCGCATCGACGGGAGCTAAGACGATGCAAAGCTGCCGGCGGCAATTGCCGCCAAAAAGGACAGCAAAAAGCCCCGCCGGGTGGGGCGGGGCTCACGTCACGTGCGCGCCTTCCAGGCCACGCGGGCCAGGGCCAGCAGAACGGCAGCCAGCAGCCACCACAGCGACACCACTAGGCGAAGCGGCCCATCGCGTCGGCCTGCTGGATGTGGTGGCGAATCATCTCGCCAATCTGCACCGGCTGGCTCTCGCGCAGGGCATGAAAGAAATCGCCTTGCAGCATCGTGGGCTGCGGGTGGCTCTCGACGAGCGCCTGCCACTCGGCCTCGGTTTGGCCCAGCTGGCGCATGGCCAGCTGCTCGCCGGTGGCCGCATCCACGAGCGTGCGGTTGTCGGCGCTCAGCGTGGCCTCGTAGGACGAGAGGCCGGGGCCGGTGAGCTGCGGGCCGTAGCCATCGGCGGCGCTGGCATCCGCCGCGTACAGGCGCACGCGCACCACGATGCGCACGCTGCTTTCCCCGCCGGGCAGTTGTTGATGAAACAGGCTCAGAAAGAGCGCTTTCTGCCGAAAGCGCGTGTCGCCACTTACGCGGTCACTGACCGGCAGCTCAATCGCGGTTTGGGGGGGAGAGTACAGGGGCATGGTAGAGAAATTAAGCAGGTTGATAGTTAAAACCGTCGAGGATGAAAGTGCCCCCGCCGCCGTACGCCACGCGAATGGTGTAGAGGCCGGCCACCAGCGGGCCGGAGTCGTAGACGATGGTGGCCGGGGCATCGGCGGCCGCGTGGCAAGTGCCGGTGTCCGTGCGCACCACCGTGCCGCTGGCGCTGGTAACGGTCACGCTGAACGCGCCCGCGCTGGCCAGCAGCGGGCTGCGCACGAGCAGGCGCGTCACGGCGCCGCTGGGCGTATAAGCCGCGTAGCCGGCCGTCGTGGTCGCGTAGAAAATGGTGCCGAGACGGGCATTCAGGCTCTCGAAGCCACCCGTGGTCATCATGTTCGTATCCAATGCGTTCACATTCTCCTCGTAGGGAAACGGCCGGGCCGTGCCCTCGTAAGCGACCGCATCGAGTAGCAGGTCACCGCCGCCCGTATTGCGGGTCTGCACGCGAATGGTATAGGTGTCGCGGGGCAGTAGGCTACTCTGCCACAAGATGCTGCTGTCGCGCGCGTCGGCCGCATAGGAGCTGGCCGCGCCGCTTTCCACCACCGCGCCGCTGGAGTCCTGCACCGTAATGGTGAAATCTGAGCCGGAGGGCTGCTGGAGGGCCAGCACGCGGAACTGCGTGGTCTCGATGCTCAGGCTCCCGAACAGGCCCGCCCCGTTGCCGAGCAACATATTATCGGCGTGCGTGCCCCGGCTCACGTTGGACACCACGGCCAGGTTAGTCTCCAGGCCATCGAAGCCCGTGTCGGCATAGCTGAAAAAGGTCGGGGGCGGTGGCGGCGGGGGGGGGCCACCTAGCTGGGCCACCCAGGGCACTGAGGCGAAGGAAAAGCTGCGCATAAGTACTTAAGGCTGGGCAGCGTAGGCCGCGATGACTTCGTTTTCGTTACCGCCCCACGCGCACTCCAGCGTAAGGGTGGCCTGCTTGTTGGAGGCCAGGCTGACGGGCGTCGCACCCCGCCAGGCCCAGCCCGGGAAGTTCAGCGCCACCGCCGAGGCGGAGGTATTGACCAGGTGCAGGCGCAGCTGCCGGCCTTGCGCGCGGCCGGCGGTGTAGGGCACGATGAGGTCGCCGGCCAGGGCCAGGAGCTGCGCGGGCGCCCGGCCAAAATCCAGCACCAGCTGCGCCGCATAGGCCAGGGTAGCGTAGGTGTCCACTAGCTGCGTTTTCGCGTCAAACTGCGGGTTGCCGGCTACCGCCCCCGCGCTTGCCGTGCCGGCAGCCTTCACGCGAAAGTGAAAGATGTTGGCCTCGTGGAACATATCCCCGGCCTGCACCCCAGTGGGGGCGTACGGCGCGTAGTCCCCGTACGCCTGGCCGGGAAAGCAAAACTCCAGCTGGGCAGCGCTGTACTGCGGGTGGCTGGCCGTAAGGCGCCGCGTCACCGCATCGAAATAGACGAGTGGCGCCGGCGGCGCGCTGGGGCCGCTGAGGGACTGGGCTTTCCAGTTGGCCGTGCTCAGGCCGGCCACGGTGGGCGCCGGCAACGGGCCACCGGCGATGTTGGCGGAGAAAAACGCGTCGCCGCCGGCCAGCGCGATTTTCATCGTTTCGTCGAGCGCCCAGTCGGCAATATCCTCGTCGTAGCGGCGCAAGTTGGCCGCAGCCTCGTCCGTGCCGCCAAGCTCCACCCACTTGAGCGCCGCCAGGCCAGTGGCCGGCGAGAGGTTGTAGTTGCGCGTACCGCCGCCGTCGTAATAGGCCAGCACCTGCCCTGGGGAGCCAGCGGGGCGGTCATCATACACGAGCACGCGCGCCTTGGCAGTGCCAGGGGGCGGCAGGTCGATATAGGCCTGCGTGCCGGTGCAGCACGTGAGCGGGTCGAGCTGGTCGAGCGTGGCCACGCCCGCCCGGCCCGCCGCCACGGCCTCAGCCTGGGTGAGGTAGATGACTGACTTGAGGCCACCGACGCGCTCGTTGGCAGGCAGGTTGGCCAATTGGTGCAGCAGCGTGCGCACGATAGCCGGCGTGTTTTTGCCAGTGGTGTTGTCGACCAGGCTTTGGTCGATTGCCGTATTAGTAGGAGTTGCCATACAGAGTGTTAGCTAAAGCCATTCGAGAAGCCGGCCGAAAAAGCGCGGGCGCTGGGCACTACCACTGGCGTCGCATCCAGCGGCCGGCCGCTGAGCACCGGCGCGGCGCCGGTGTAGTAAGGGGCCAGGCGCGTGGTGCTGCCCTCCAGGCGCAGCTCCAGGCCGGCCCGGGTGGCGGGGTTCTGGCCCTCGCCGCTGGTGAGCAGCAGCACGTACTCCTCAGCCGAGCCCACGAGCCGGCGGCCGCCGCTCACTTCCACGAGCAGCAGCAGCAGCCGGCGGCGTTCCAGGCTGGCCAGCACCTGGAGCACGCCCGGGTCGGGCGGCGGGCGCTGCGCCGTGACGCGCACCTGGTAGGTGGTGCCGCCCCGGTCGGGCTTGGGCTGCTCGTCGAGCTTGAGCGTGTGGGGGGTGCAGGGCAGCTGGCGCCAGCCCGCGCCGGGGGCCAGCACCAGGTCGGCCGTGACGAGGCCGGCCGTGGCCAGCACCAGCTCAGCCAGCATGTCGGCCTGGGGCAGGTAGTAGAGGCCCACGTAGCCGACGAGTCCGGGGTTTGGCGCCTGGCGCAGGGCCGGTAAGGTGGGCGAAATGGCCAATGGACAAACAGGGTACTTTTAATGGACAATCGCTTCAGAAAATGGACAAACGCTTTAGGCTTTTTTTAGGCCCCGCGCGCGCCCGAGCTGGCCATGTTGGTCAGGCGCTTCTCCAGCTCGCGCAGCGGGAGCTGGCCCGTCAAACTCACCCGGCGCCGGGTGCCGGCCTTGCGCCGCTTTTTCCAGTAGCGCTGCCAGGATTTTTGCAGCGTCTCGAACTGCATGTCCTCCTCGCGCAGGCTGTACTTGGCCATGAAGCCCTGGATGGCGTGCTTGGCCTGCGCGCCGTTCTCCACGGCCTGCTCCACGAAGCCGTGCAGCTCGCGCAGCATAAACTTGTGGATGTAGCTGTTGAAGAGGTAGGCCACCTTGCTGCTGGGCTCCTGCCCGATGCCCCAGGCCACGTAGCTGCCCAGGTGCACCTGCCAGCGGCCCGAGTAGTCGGCCACGTCCTCGTCGCGGCGCCGCTCCACCGGCCGGTCCTTGAGCAGGCGCAGCAGGTACATGCCGAACACGTCGGCCTCGGAGATGAAGTAGTGCTCCTCCTCCTGGTTGGCGAGCAGGAAGCTCAGCACGTGGGGCTCGACGGGTAGAGTGATGCTATCCACAAAATGAAAATAAGCTGAATAAGTAGCTCAAACTTAACGCCCACCCGGAGCCGTTCCAAGGACGCTGCCTGGGCCCACCGGCCAGCGCCGGCCAGGGGCAAGCTATAGCAATAAAATACCCTCCAGCTGCACCGGAGGCAGCCTTTTTCTACTTTCGCTAAATCAGTATAGCAAAGCAGGAAGCCGCCAGCGCGCCCCGCCGCTACGGCTGGGGGGCCTGCCACTGGCCATGCTGGTAGCGCTCCAGTTCGTGGCCGAATTCGGTGTCGTAGAGGATGGCCATCTTCACGAGCTTGCCCCAGCGGTCGACCATTTTCTTGAGCCCCCGGATGCCGTAGTCGCGGGGGTCGGCCACGACGTAGCGGCCGCTGGAGTCGTAGGAGCGAAAGGCTTTCTTGGCGCCGTCGGCGAAGTAGACCTGGCATTTGGTGAGCCCGGCTTCGCTGGGCTTGGGGGCAGTCGTTGATTGCATGCTACTGGCAAAGAATGGGTGGAGTGAATTTTAGGCTTGGAGCAGGTGGCGCAGGTGCAGGCGCGCTTCGAAGCGCAGCAGGGCTTCCTGGCCGCCGAGGCGGCGCAGGGCCACCTGGTGGTAGTGGTGCAGCTCGGGCAGGGCCAGTTGGCGCGCCCGCTTCGAGGCCACCAGCTGGCGGCCCGCCCGGCCCGCGCCGCCGGCGTCGAGCAGCTGGCGCTGGCCCATCTCGGCCACGGCCGCGTCGATGGCCCGCTCCAGGGCGCCGCGCTGCTTGAGCTGCTTACCCCCGGCGATGCGGGCCTGCTCGTCGCGCCACCACTTTTCGGTGCCGGCAAAGCCGCGCTGGTTGTCGGCGTCCAGGTAGCCGGTGCCGGGCCGGTGCTCGGCGTAAGGCAGTGGGGGCCAGCGGTCGGGGTTGCGCTGAAACCAGGCGGCGGCCAGCTCCACGCGGCGCTGCAGGCCCGGCAGCCAGCGCAGCCAGTCGGCCGGCTCGCCCTGGGTAAAGCCGCCAAACACGCCGTACCAGAGCGCGTTTTTAGCCTTGGCTTCGGCCTCCTCGGTGAAGGTGACCTTGCGGTAAATCAGGGTTTTAACGTAGTGCCAGGTGGCCGTCGTTATTTTCAGGGCCTCGGCCTTTTTAGCCCCGGTGCCGGCCGCCACCGCCTCGCCGTAGAATTTGGCCCGCCGCGCCGCGCCGGCCCCGCCCGCCCCTTCTTTCGACGCCTGGGGGCCCGGCTCCGCCCCCCGTTGCGGCCCTGCGTTTCCAGTCAAGGGGTTTCCAGTTTCGGGCGGCCCGGTCGGCTCGCGGTGGGTTACTAACTTTTCCACCTGGCTAATTTCAAAATTTTGAGTGTCTAGTGGAGAATCTAGAACCTCCTTAAGCGGAAAATTTTTCCGTTTTGTACCGCTAAGAGCGGGGTTTTGGACAGGTTTTTCGGCTTGCATTTTGGGGCCTTCCGGGGCCGCCAGGGCCGTTTCCCACACGAAATCGGGGTTTATCCACACGCAGTAGGCGTGGGTGCGGCCCCGGAACTGGTAGCGCGTAATCAAGCCCAGCTGCTTGAGCTCCTGCATGTGGTTGCGGATGGTGCGGTCGGTAACGCGGCGCTGCTGGGCCAGGGCCCGGCCGCTGGTATAAAGCGGCGGCAGCTCGGGCACGCCGGCCGCGGTGGGGGCCAGCGCGGCGGCGAGCAGCGGCGTGGCCAGGAGGCGGCGCACGTGGCCCAGGTGCAGCTTGAGCACCGTCGCGCCGGTAGTGAGCGCGCCGTTGGTGCACACGTAGCGCGGCTGGCGCACCACCTGCTGCGTGCGGGCCGCGCCCTCGGCGTCGGTCACCACGCGGGTGTGGGTCGTGGCGACCGCGCCCGGCGCCAGGGTAGTGGCAATACGAAACCAGGCCAGCTTGGAGCTGGCTAGGGTGCGGAGCGCAGGCAACATAGAGAAAGGAGCTAGGTAAGAGGAGGCGGGAGGAGGAAAAAGGTGGGGCCAGGCCGGCGGGGGCGGGTACGCCCCTGGCTCGCCGCTGGCACCCGAGTCGCACGTGTTGCAGACCCTGCGCTCCCCCCGCCGGCGTCGAGCCGGCATCCGGGGTGCCCGTGCCGACCGGGAAGAGGCAGGCACCCCGTGTCCTCGTTAGACGAGAAGGGATAAAGTCAAAAAGCCGGGGCGCTCCTACCCCACTGCTGGGCCGCGCAGGGCGGCCTCCACGCCCCGCAGGCGGGCTTGCAGGCTGTCGCGCTCGGCGCGCAGGCCCGGCTCCTCGCCCGCGTCGGGCCGCAGGGTGCCGTTCTCGAAGCCGTCGAGCTTGAGGCCGATGGTGGCCAGCAGCTGGCAGAGCGTATTGCGCTCGTCCTGCAGGCGCCGGTGCTGCTTGCGGGTCAGGCTCGGGGCGGGCCGCTCCGAGAGGGGCCGCACCACCACGCCGTAGCCAGCGCGGCGCACGTTTTGGAAGGCGCAGGCCAGCTGCGTCGTTTCGGGGGCCGAGGAATAAATGGTGACTTGGCTCATGATACCAGGGCGGGCTGAGCGGCGTTGGTCAGATACTGCTCGGCGGTCACGCGCGCGGCGATAAACTGCTCGTCCTCGGCCAGCTCCTGGCGGCGCACCTGGTGCACCTTGCGCAGGCTCAGCAGGCGGGCCATCTTGTCGAGGCACTCCTCGTGGGAGTTGGTGCAGGGTTCCAGCGCGGGCAGGCGCTGGGCCTGCGCGTGCACGGCCTCGGCGTAGAGGGCCAGGGCCTCGTCGTGCTCGGCGGGGGTGAGGTCGGCAAACTCGTCGCCGGTCAGCGTTTCAATGGACATCAGAAAACGGAAAAAAGAGGGTGAGCACCCGGCTAGGACGCCACCCGCAAATGCGGGGGGCCGGCGGGCGTGAGGGGTTTGGGTAAGGGGGCCGGCGCCAGCTCGGCCGGGGGCAGCAGCAAGGGCGCGGGCAGGCTGGCCAGGTCGAAGTCCTCGCCCCGCTCGTAGGCCAGCAGCGCCGGCCAGGGGATGCGCGGCTCGCTCGTGAAGCGAAACACCTGGAGCTTGACCACGCGGCCGTCCACCCGCTTGCCCTTGTTGACCCAGGCGCTCACGGTTTCCACCGTCACGTCGAGCACCTGGGCCAGCTTCTTGTAGCTGTAGAGCACTACCTCGGCCTGCGCCGGGGCCGGCGCGGGCACGAGCTGCGATAGCTGGGCCAGGAGGTAGCGAAAGCGCTCGTCGATAAAGCCGGCGGTGGCAAAGTCGTTGGCAGTCATGGCAAGGGAAGCGAAACAAGGCGTTGGAAATCTTTCAATTGCAATTTTTTGGGGCCGGGGCGCAATCCGGCGGCGGGGGCCAGTCCGTTTATCCGGGCATGGAATCGGTCGGCTTTCTCTCGTTTGCGCGCGCCCGCAGCGTCTTTTGGCAAGCACTGCTGTGTCAGAGCGTGCGCCTGTACCTGGCCCTGGGCGAGCCGGGGGTGGCGGCGGCCGAAGCCGAGGCCGTGCTGCGCGGCGTCGAGGGCCAGATGGTCTGGCACCTGCTGGCTGGCCAGGAGCTCACGCCCCTGGTGGCCGCCGAGGCCTGGGCCATCGTGGACGCGGCCCAGCACCAGCTGCTGGCCAGCCCGCCCGACCTGGCCGACTGCCTGCGCCAGCTCTCGGCCAGCCAGAGCCTGCACCTGGTGCAGGCCCCGGGCCAGGCCTAGCCCCCACCCCGGCTCACGCCGCCAGCTGAAGCCGGTACTCGCGGCGGTGGTCGGGCAGGGTGATTTCCTGGATGCCGGCCGGCAGCTCGGCCACCAGCAGCACCTCGCAGTCGGTGTGGCCTTCCTCCACGGCCGTGCGCAGGGCCGGGGGCATGGGGCCGGCCACGTACACCGTCCACTGGTTGTCGGTGGTGTAGCAGTAGCCCAGGATGGGCTGCGGAGCCGCTACCAGCGCGTCACCGGGCGCAAAGCCCGACACGCGCACCCGCTTGCCGGTGGCCGCGTCCGTGAGGGAAATCTTGGGGAAAGGCATGGGAAAGAGCTGGGAAAGCGTGGAGAATAAAGAATAGAGCGGAAGACTTGTCAGCGAAGGGGTTAGGCCACTTCGGCGCGGGGGCGCCGCACGGCCAGCGTGCCGCTGTAGCGGTGGCGGCGGTGCTGTTCCCCGGCCAGCACCAGCGGGGCCTCCTCCTGAAAGCGCGGCTGCTGGGCCACGATTTCGTGCAGGCGACGGGCCAGTTCCTCCAGCGGCGAGAGCATCAGCAGCGGCTCGGTGAGCACCACGTGCACCAGCTCGTGCATATCGCGGATGCAGGGCTTGGCGGGCGGCGGGTTGGGGGTAGTGTTCCGATGCATTGGCAGAGAGAGTGTTAAGTGAAAAGCAAACAGAAAAGAATGGGCATGACGATTCAGGCCGCTAGCTGAGGGGCTAGCGCGAGGGCCACAGGCGATGACCTGCGGCAGGGTTACCGGGAGGGGATTTAAGCCTCGATGATGAGCAGCGGGCCGACCAGCGGCTCGTCCTCGTCGGGCGTCAAGCCCGTGAGGCGGGCAAAGTCGGCGGTGGCGCTGGGCGTGGGGCCGAAGTCGTAGTCGGCCGCGTTCTCGGCGCCGATGATGGCGTAGCTGGCCTCGCTGGCCAGCACCTCACTCGGCACGGCCGTACCCAGCAACTCTTGCAGGAGGGCGCCGTTCTGCGGCTGGAGCGACCGCCCCAGGTTCAGAGCGTCCAGTTCGGTGGCGGTAAGGGTACGCGGGGCGGCGCCGGGCAGGTGGAGGGTGGCAATCATGGGGAGAAGAAAAACGCGGTGATAAAGGTCGGGAAAGAAGAAGCGCGGGCTAGCCCGCCAGCTCGGCAAATAGCGTCTGGGGCACGGCGGTGGGCAGCAGCTCAGCCGGGATGGCAAACTGCGGCAGGCCCGCCTGCACCAAGTCTACGAGCAGGGGCAGGTCGATGCGGCGGCCCTGGCGCACGGCCGTGAGCTGGGCCGTGGTGGCGTGGTGGCCACCGCGTACCAGTGCGTCGATGGTGGCGGTGGCTAGGTCTTCGCACACCAGCGCCAGCAGGTGGTAGTACTTCATCCTGTCGGTGCTAAGTGAGGCGTGCATGGCGTGTTTGACACGATTCGCTTGCTGCCTGCTTTCTTGCAGGTGCGTTGTCGTGACAGGACAAACGTACGCACGAAATGCATTTCAAGCACATGCATTTAAAATGCATAATGTTTTCACGAATGCAAAATGCACACTATCAGTGCATAAATTTTTATGTTCCCGGACGAATTTGCTAAAAAGAAGGGTCCTAGGACTGACCTGGATAAGAAATTTCTGCTCATTGTTGAGCAAGCAATGTCTAAGCGTGGTATTCAGTCCGATAGGGCAATGAGCATCGAACTCGACCGTCACCCTAATTTCATGAATAGGGTTCGCAATGGTCTACAGTCAGCTCCACCAGATGCATGGGAAACGCTACGGGCAAAGTTTCCTACGACTGTTGAATCTATTGACGCTATCACAAACTATATCGCGACAGTAGGCACTGGCCAAGCCGTGGGCATCAATCATGGCACTATAAGTCAAGAGATTGACCACTACGAGCCAAAGCGTCGGGAGGGAACTCCATATTATGAATGGCATAATTTCCTCTTCGTCTCGGCGGAAACATACGATGCAATGAAACGAGAAATAGAGTTGCTAGAAGGGCAGTTAGGTGATAAGGAGCGAATTATCAAATTACTGGAGCAGAACCTAACTAAGTAATGCTACACTCTTTACGCCATCACGTCTTTCAACTACTGAACGCCGACGATGGCGGCCAGACGAGAGCGGAGCGCCTCGTTGATTGGGGGCTTATTATTCTGGTGCTGCTCAACACCGCAGCCGTAGTGTTAGAATCAGTTAGCAGCCTCGACGCTCGGTACCATGCACTCTTCGTGAGCATCGAGTTGGCGTCGGTGTACATCTTCACCATTGAGTACGCGTTGCGCGTGTGGTCGTGCGTCGAAGACCGCCGCTACCAGCAGCCCTGGCGGGGCCGGCTGCGCTTCATCCTTAGCCCAATGGCCTTGGTTGACTTGCTGGCCATCCTCCCCTTCTACTTCTCGTTGGGCCTGCTCGACCTTAGGTTCCTGCGCTTGGTGCGCCTGATACGGCTCCTTAAAATAGCCCGCTACGTGCGCGCCCTGCATGTCATCGGCCACGTAGTACGCCGCAAACGCGCGGAGTTGGTCGTGGCTCTAGGGGTCATCGGCCTGATGCTACTTTTGGTGTCGAGCCTGATGTACACTATCGAGAGCGAAGCTCAGCCCGATAAGTTCGGCAGCATCCCCGATACCATGTGGTGGGGCGTGGCCACGCTCACTACCGTTGGCTACGGCGATGTATTTCCCATCACGCCAGCTGGTAAGCTTCTGAGCAGCGTGATTGCCGTGCTTGGCCTAGGATTATTTGCTATCCCCACCGGCATTCTGGCTAGCGGTTTTAGTGAACACATTCAGGAGCAGACGACATCAACCGCATGCGTCACCTGCGAGCAACTCAAGAGTCAGCTAGCCGACAAGGAGCGGATTATAAAGCTGCTGGAGCAGAGCTTGAACAAGCCTTCTTAGTGCTTACAAGGCTTACAATGCTTGCAGCAACTGTGATGTATATTTGATTGAACCAATTCACTCATTGCCTCAGCCCATGGTACACCGCAATTCGTTCTCTCACAATTCTGCTATGTTTTTCAGCAAGCACTACTCGCGCATAGCCAATAAGCTTCTTAAAACTATACCAGTTATAATGTGCGCTTTAGTTGGCTACCTGCTCGATAAAGTAAGTCAGCCGCTACAAAACGAAATGATGAGCGGCGACTCAAAACTGCAAGCCATTATTCAGCACAGAGCCGTGTTGCCAGCCATTATGATGCTGGCTATTACGTTTCTGTATTTCAACTACTTTCCAAAACGGTTACTTAGCAACCGGTAAGCTAGACGATTACCCCTGGAAAGCACTTGCTACCAATTGCCTTCCAGGGGTAATTAATAAATCAAGACGTTGCTCATGCCAGTCATCGATTATTTGACCCCTGAGGTCATGAAGGAAGCCGGCGTTAGCTGGGATGAGCTCAAAGCCATTAAAGACAACTTCAAAAAGAGAGTACCCAACTACGAGCAGGCCGCTCAGGCCATCACAAACGTGCTGCTTAAGGCAGCCGGAGTACACTCAGTGCGCTACCGGGTCAAAGACCCAACGCACTTGATAGAGAAAGTAGTAAGGAAGCGCCACGCGGATAAAACGCGGAACATCACCGTCGAGAACTACGAGCAGCAAATATCCGATTTAGCTGGCGTACGCGTGCTGCACCTTTTCAAGAAGGATTGGCAACGCGTACATCGCTTCATCACCGAAGAGTTCACGCAGCACGAAACGCCGACTGCCTACTTCCGCGATGGCGATTCCGAAGACTTTCTGGATATGTTCAGGAAGAAGGGGTGCAACGTAAAAAAGCACCAAGCCGGGTATAGGTCTGTCCATTACATCGTTGAAACTGCCCTTACCAAGAAGAAGGTTCTAGTTGAGATTCAAGTGCGCACCATCTTCGAAGAAGGCTGGAGTGAGGTAGACCACAAGCTGCGCTATCCAAATTTTTCTAATGACCCTCTGACGAACAACCTTCTGCTCATCTTGAACCGGCTAGCAGGTAGCGCGGACGAGATGAGCAGTTTCGTTCAAGACTTACGCTTTCACTTGGTAAGCGCACGGCACGAAGTCGAGCATTTAAGACGAGACCACGAGGAGAAAGTTAAAGAAATGCAGCAGGTTATCGACAACCTAAACCTATCTGCTCAGGACAAGTCGAAACTCCAAGGGGCCGCAGAATCACTTGGGAACGATTTTAAGTTTCACCTCACCCTGTCCCAGCCCAGCGCAAGTTGGATGGATGCTCTTAACCAGTATATCAAACAGCTAGAGTTAAGAGGCGACGTATTCGACCCGTTTGCCGGCACGAGTGGGTTACTCGATTTGATGAAGCTGCGCGGTGATGAACAGAATGCCTCAGACGGAGACGAAGATGAAGGGGAGGATGAAGACGGAGAACCTGTCATTCAGCGGCCTTAGCCTGCGCGTCGGTTCTACTGCGCTACTTAAGCATACTGAGCACTGCTGAAAATCACGTATTTCTACGTGCATAAATCTCGACTACGCATGGTAACCTTTGCGTACTCTTGTACGGAATCGTACCATTTCACCACGCCACTAATTGCGTGCTTTCCCATCTAATCCCGCCCCTTGCTTTATGGCGAAGTTTGTAGAACTCCCAGCCCGACACTCATCCATCTTCAATGGTAGCTACCGGCCCTCTCTTTTCTCAGTCGAGTCAATTGCAGCGGTCGTTCGTCATGACGACGACGTAACGCGCATCACGTTGAAAACGCTTTCGCAGGGAGAAGAAAGCACCGTTGTTAACGATAAATATTACGTCAAAATGAGCTACGCTGATGTCGTAGCGTCAATAAAGAAGGCCGATTCGGCAGAGTAGCATTATAAATTCGGTAATCTAAATACATGAAATTATGTCCCCTACGACCAACACTCCCCCAGCAACTCCTAAAGGTTTCGTTCAACTGCCCGTATCCAACGACAACCAAAGCGACCAATATCATAACGAGCTTATCGCAATACACGCAATAGTTCGGATTGTGCCACACAATCTCAACAAAACTACCAAGCTGACTCTTAGCTCTGTGTCCGTGAGACCTAGCAGTACTGGAGAGTTTTCAGTCAACCAAACGATAATCGTCAACCTCAGTCTTGACGGGGTAAAAGCAGAAATAAATAAACAGAGTTAGGTTAAACGAATTCTGCCGTGTTCATCTCGTTGAGCCCAGCAGAATTCATTGATGAATAGACTAGTATATTATACTAAAATCACTTACTATAAGTAAGCTAATGGCCCCGCCTCCTAAAGCTAACGGCACCTCCGTGCCAACGAGGCCGAAAACTGCTCCCAGTTCAACGCCTCCTGCTTCAACGCCTACTACATATGACGACTTCTTCTTAAAATTTGAAGTCGCTATCGTTGAGCACCTTGGCTTGAATCTCTATTCGGAAGTTCATTCGGCCATATCAGAGTTGATTGCTAACGCATGGGATGCCGACGCCACCCACGTTAACGTACGCTTGCCAGTCAACGAAGAGTTGGGGCAGCATTCGCAGGAAATCGTCATCACTGACGATGGACACGGTATGTCATATGCAGACGCCCGCGACCTATACCTGAGCATCGGCCAGAATCGCCGCAAGACTGGGCGTGCTAAATCGAAGGTTGGAAACCGTCCCGCCATCGGCAAGAAGGGTATTGGTAAGCTGGCGGGTTTCGGCATCGCCGACGAGGTTGCCATTCGGTCGGTCGCCCCTACCGCTTGGCAAGATGGCAAACCCGTCGGTCCTAATCTCTTGACGGAATTCGTTATGGACTGGAATGCCATCCGCAGGGCACCCACGGCTTTCAAGGAAGACGAGCCTAAAACGGATAAAGACCCTACTGCGCCTGACGTGACGCGCAAATACAAGCCGCAGGTCCTGCATAGGGACGAGCCGACTACTGCGACCCTAGGAACGGTCGTAACGCTACGCCGTCTGCGCAAGCTCGATGCCATCGAGTTGGAAGAATTCATAACGCTCTTGACGCGCAAATTTGCTATTTTCGATTCTAAGTTCGTGGTAACCGTCGAGCCCGAAGGCGGAACGGCTAGAACGCTCTCGCGCTTTGACATAGATTGCCCCATTCGCTTCCCCGCGAGGGATGGAGGCCCCCACAGAGATGGCTGGGACGTGGATTTCATCACGGTGGCAGGCGGCGATAAGAAAAAGGTACTTTACTGGATTGGGTTCACCGACAACCCGATTAATCGCGATGCCGAGCGTGGCGTATCGGTGCTGGCCAACGGCAAGCAGGTACAGGAGCCTTTTCACTTCAAGCTGGCGGGTGGTACCAGCGGCCAGTTCGGTATGCAGTACCTCACCGGGCAGGTAGAGGCCGACTGGCTCGACGACGATTCGCAACCAACCGATGTCATCTCGTCCGACCGCGCTTCCGTTCGGTGGTCTGACCCACGAGCTGCCGCCTTGCTCAAGTGGGGACAAGAGAAGCTAAAAGAGTCGATGAGTGCCTGGGTGAAGATTCGTGCCAAGAAGACGGTCGATACCCTCGGTAAAGACCACCCCGAAATAGAACGCGAAATTGCCTCTTACTCAGGCGCGGCGCAACAAGAACTCCGCCAAGTAGTTGACCGGATAGCAACCGAGATGGCTCACGTCACGAAGGAGCGGCGCGTAAACGTCATCCAGTCCGTCGTCTTGGCCTATAAGCACGACCACGTGCGCCGCGTACTCGACGCCATCGTTGCCCTACCCGGCGACACTAGTTTAAAAGGGTTTGCTGAAGCACTGAAAGAGTGGGATTTGTTAGATGCCGTGCTGACTTTCCAAGAACTTAGCAGCAAGGCTGAGGTACTGCTGACGTTCGCAGCATTGGTACACGGGGGTGCCACGGAAGTGAAATCGAAGAGTGGCGAACTTTCACTACACGAGTTTCTTAGCCAGTATCGGTGGCTGATAGACCCAAGCTATGGAGAGATGGAGAGCGAGCGTAACGTAGACAATTTTTTGTTGGAACGTTTCGGCTACGACCCCGCTAAAACGGATAAACGTGAACCCGACTTGAAACGAGCGGACTTCATTGCCATCTACCGGGAAGGAGACATTCGGATGGTGGAGATAAAATCTGCCAAAGACCCTATCGACGCACGCGGGCTCAACAACTTAATCATCTACCACAACCGTGCAAAGGATGCGGTGGCGCGTAGTAGAACGCCTGAGAACCTACCCTGGAGGGTACGCTCAATGTTGATTTACAACGGCGAAGTTGCTAACGATGAAACTGCCCGCGTACTGTTCAGAACCATCGAGGCCGATAAAGACAACTACGAGATTTACGTCTGGACTGACCTACTGCGTCGAAACGCCACGATTTACAAAGAGATGCTAGAGCGCGTCCGTGAACGTAACCCGTCAGACCCTCGCATCGCCATGTTGTACGACGCTTACAAAAGCCGCCTACGTGCAGTTACCGATACGTCAGCACCTGCGCCGCCAACGCGGAAAAAAGCAGGGCCGAAACCAAGGGCTGCTTTGCCAGCCACCGCCTTGGCCGTTGCAGCAGCTCCAGCTAGTAAAAAGTCTCCTCCTAAGCCAGCAGCTCCGGACCCTGCTTTACCATCTGCGCCAAAACGAGGGCCAGGCCGCCCCAAAACGGCGCGTTAATTATCTATAAAGTCTTCGCTAGCTAGCTCTTCCTGCGTCGTGATATCAACGAGCAGCCGATATAGGGTAGCCCCACGCTCTATCTTCTTCAACTCACACTCCCATACTACCAGTACCTGCCAGCCCATTTCCCGCAGTTGCTGCTGAATGCGGCGGTCACGGTCTTGGTTGTAAGCAAACTTGGCTTGCCAGAATTCGGCGTTGGTCTTGGGTGCCTCTCGGCTCTTACGTAAGCACGCCGTCCGGTCGTGCCCGTGCCAGAAGCAGCCTTGTACGAAGACTACGGTTCGATACTTGGGCAGCACCACGTCGGGCGTGCCCGGCAGGTTGGCGTCGTGCAGGCGATACCGAAAGCCCGCCGCGTGCAAGTAGCTACGCACCAGTAGTTCAGGCGCGGTATCCCTACCCTTGATGCGAGCCATGCGGCGCCCGGTTTGGGGCGTCGTAGCGACGAGCAAGCGCTGGCTGGGCGTTCTGACGGAGGAGAGTTCCATGAGCGGGGCGCACGGAAGACACGTGCGTCTTATGTAACGCGCAAGTCCCGATGCGAGTGCCGTCGTTTATGGTAACCGCTTGTGGAGTTGCTAAAAAATTGGGTTATCTTAGGCGGCTTGTCTTGTCACGACGGCGAAGTTGCCGACTTTTGTACGCACGTACTATCGCATTCGACCAGACATCATGATTAAGGCTATCGATTTTTTCTCCGGCGCCGGCGGCTTGACCCGCGGCCTCCTCGACGCAGGCGTTCAGGTATGCGCCGGCGTCGACCTCGACAGCAGTCTCGCGCAGACCTATAACGACAACAACAAGCCTAGCATCTTCCTCAAGCGCGACATCAAGGACGTCAACATCCACTTGCTGCGTCAGCGCCTGGGCATCACCGATACCGACGCCGTGCTCTACGCGGCGTGCAGCCCTTGCCAGCCCTTCTCGACGCTCAACAATAAGTCGCAGCGCCGCAACGAGAAGAGCGTAGCCAGCGAGGTGGTGCGGCGCAGCCTACTGCTCGACTTTGCCCGCGTGGTCGAAGACTGCCCCCCCGACTTCATCCTAGTCGAAAACGTGCCGGGCCTCGGCCGCGAAGAAGGCAAAGACGTATTCGACGAGTTTCTGCGCATCATCGCCACGTGCGGCTTCGCGCCCGAAAACATGTTCACCGGGCGCCTGGACGCCGCCTACTACGGCGTGCCGCAAGTGCGCAAGCGCTTCATCCTGCTGGCCTCACGGCACGGCGCCGTGCAGCCACCGGTCAAGGACAAGGAGCAGATGAAGCTCAAAGGGCAATTGGAGCGCTTCACGAAAATCGAAGCCGGCCAGCACGACGAGAAGACGCTCAACCACGTCACGCGGCCCTTGGCCCCCCATCACCGCCGCATCGTGGAGTCCGTGCCTAGAAACGGCGGCAGCCGCCGCGACGTGAAGGATACCTCCATCCTGCTCAAGTGCCACCAGGACAAGCCCAACGTACACAAAGACGTATTCGGGCGTATGTCGTGGGAGAAGCCCTCACCTACCCTCACCTGCCGGTGCACGGAGGTGTACTGCGGCCGCTTCACGCACCCAGACCAGGACCGCGGCATCTCGCAGCGCGAGGCGGCCGCCATTCAGACCTTCCCCGACGACTACAAGTTCTACGGCAACTTCACGCAGATAAGCCGCCAAATCGGCAACGCAGTACCCGTCAACTTCGCCAAGCGCTTAGGCGAAGCCATCTTGAAAACGAACGCCTCCCGCCACGCGCATGTCTACGCTCCCACCCTCGACCTCCGGTAACCGGAAGGACTTCCGCTTCGTCTTTGACATCGGCACCATCAAGCACCTAGGGGTGATGATGTACTCGACGCTGCCCCCCGTCATCGGGGAGCTCGTGTCGAACGCCTGGGACGCCGACGCTGCGCACGTATACGTCAACATTCCCTCTACCGCCATAGACGCCCAATCCAGCATCGTCATCGAAGACGACGGCGAGGGCATGAGCGACGAGGAAGTGCGCGCCGCATACCTCGTCATCGGCCGCGACCGCCGCGAGCTTACCCAGGACGCGCTTACCCTAAAGGGCCGTAAGGTGATGGGCCGCAAGGGCATCGGCAAGTTTTCCGCCTTCGGCATCGCCGACGAGATAGAGATAGAAACGGTGAAGGACGGCGAGACCTCGCGCTTCGTCATGAACTACGAAAAGCTGCGTGAGGAGAGCGCCAAGCGCGAAATCACGTTGCCGGCTCTGCCCCCAACGGGGCAGGTCACGAAGGGCACTCGCATCATTTTGCGCAACTTGCGCCGCTTCAAGTCGCGCTCGGTCAACGTACCCAATCTGCGGCGCGGCTTGTCCCGCCGTTTCAGCGTCATCGGGCGCGAGCACGGCTTCGAGGTCGTCGTCAACGCGTTACCCATCACGCCCGACGAGCGCGATTTAAAACGGTTGCTCGAAAACGACGCCGACGGTCGGCCCTACTTGTGGGAATACAAGAATCAGGAAATTAAGGAGGGGACCGGTCTAACCGTATCGGGCTGGATTGGTGCGCTCGACCGTACCAGCCCTACCGTCGACGGCATCCAGCGCGGCGTCGCCATCATGGCCCGCGGTAAGATGGTGCAGGAGCCCTTCGTCTTCGACGCGGTCGTCGGCCAGCAATTCGCCCTCTCTTACATCGTGGGCGAACTCAACGCCGAGTTCGTCGACGAGGGGGAGGATACCATCGGCACCACGCGCAGTTCGCTAGTATGGGACAGCGCCAACAACGCGTTGCTGAAAGAGTGGGGTCAGGTCGAAGTGAATCGCATCGCCCGCGAGTGGGCCAATAAACGCGGCGCCGACAACGAACGTGCGTTACAGGCCAACCCGCTATATCAGGAATTTAGGGCTGGCGCCCAGCGATTGGGCGACGCCAACAAGACGTTGTTCAAAACCGCCGACAAGCTGATTCGTCAAACGGTCGTTTCCAATCCACTGCCATCAGACGAGGCTAATAAGGAAATCGTAAAGCTGTGCATCGACTTCATGGAGTTCGACGCCTTCAACGAGTTGGCCCAGCAGCTTTCGGAAGAGCAAACCGAATCGCCCGACATTGCGAAGCTCGTACGCTTGTTTCGAGAGTGCGAAATAATCGAGGCCAAAGAGATGATGCGCGTCACCACCGGCCGCATCACTACGATTACTAAGCTTCAGGAATTGATTCGCACCAACGCGCTCGAAGTCCCGACGCTGCACGGATTCCTCAAGGAATTTCCGTGGGTGCTAGACCCTCGCTGGAGCTTGGTAGCTGACGAACGTCGGTACAGCCAATTATTGCGCAACGAATTTCCAGAGGAAGTTGCCGCGCTACCCGAAGACAAGCGCATCGACTTTTTATGCGTGAAAGAGAGCTCGACGCTGGTAGTCGTAGAAATCAAACGCCCTCACTCGCAAGCCAGCGTAAAGCAGCTTGAGCAGATAGAAGAGTATGTTTATTTCATCCGTGATTACGTCAAACGTACCTCGGACCCAGATTTCAAAAATAAAACGGTCGTCGGTTATCTACTGTGCGGCGACTTAGTAGATACTTACAAAGCACGAGGAAAGGCAGAGACCCTCGCCAAAAACGACATTTTCGTTCGGCGTTACGGTGATTTACTTCAGCAAGTAGAAAATAGTCATAAAGAATTCCTTGCCAGATACGAGCGATTAACGAAAGCAAAGACTAACTCTGCGGGAGAAGACCCTCTCATTCTGGTAAATAAAGAGACGGGAGAAATAATAGGTTAAATCAAAGGGGGCCCGTGAATCATACGATTCCGGGCCCTTTTTCTATCTTGCCCGCCTATGGAAGTCACCCGCACGCTCCGCGTCGACCAACTCGCCAAGTCCGGCCTGGCCCAGATTCACCTCACCTTCTGCTGGCACAACCACCGCCTGCGCCTGGGCTCCAAGCAGCGCTGCGCCCCCAAGGACTGGGACGCCCGGCGCGGGCGCGTCAAAAAGGGCTACACCTACGCTGAGGCCATCAACCAGGTGCTCGACGACTACACCGACGCCGCCACTACGGCCGAGGTCGAGGCCCTGCGCGACAACCGCGCCCTCGACCTGGCCCAGATGCGCCAGCAAATCAGCCAGCACTACGCCGCCCTCGTGGCTGCCCGCACCGGGGTACCGGCGCTGCCGCCCGTGCCCGAGGCCGCCCCGCTGGGCTTCTTCGCCCAGTTCGACCGCTGGATTGCCCAGGAGCGCGGTAAGGTATCGGTGCGCACCGGCCGGCCCTTGAGCAAGGCCACGCTCTGGACCCACGGCGCCGTGCGCGACGAAATCGCCGCCTTCGCCCAGGCCCGCCAGCAGCCCGTCACCTTCGAGGGGCTCAACCAGGGCTTTTACGACGGGCTGCGCGACTACATGCTCGGCCCCGCCGGCCGCAGCCCGCGCACCTTCAACACCTACGTCAAGCGCCTGCGCTCCTTCCTGTTCTGGGCCGAGGGCCAGGACCTACCCGTGCCGCCCAGGTTTCGCAAGGTGCTCAAGCTCGCCCAGAGCTACGTGGGCAAGGAGGCCCTCACCCAGGCCGAGTTGCTGCGCGTGGCCGCCCTCGACTTCACGGCTCCTGCCGTGCAGGACTACCTGGCCCAGGCCTTCCCCGAGCCGCCCCCGCGCGAGGGGCGCGGCGGCCGGGGCGAGCTCAGCAGCGCCGAGCACGCCCAGCGCGCCGCCTGGACCCGCGACACCTTCCTGCTCTGCGCCTACACGAGTCTTCGGCACGGCGACGCCCAGGAGTTGGGCTGGCAGCACGTGCACGCCGAGCAGGAGCTGATAAAAAAGCAGCTCAATAAAACCACCGTCGTGGGCCTCATCCCCTACCTCGACGACGACGTGTTCCGGCCGGTGGCCCTGCTCGAAAGCTACCGGCCCCTGGGCCTGGCCATGTGCCTGCCCTTCGTGCGCGACCCCTGGCGCTACCTGCCCCACATTACCCAGCTGGCCCGCATCACCCGCCTCAAGCTCGGCATGCACGTGGGCCGCAAGACCTACGCCACGCTCAAGGTCTACCAGGGCGTGCCCAAGGCCTTGGTGATGCTGGCCACCGGCCACCAGACGGAGGCGCAGTTCAACGTGTACCTGGGCATCGACGAGCAGGAGCTGCTCGCCTCCCACCGCCAGACCGCCCGGCGCCTGCCTAAGCAGGCCGCCTAGCCCTACTAGGTGCCTCTATTTTTTTAGGGGCAGATTTTAGGGGCAGATTGACTTCGGACGTGGCCGGGACTGGCCGGGGCTGTCGAAGCAAAATGGCCCTGGCGCTAGCAGTAAGGCCGATAAGCCCATTCAGAAAAGTATGGGCATAAAAAAAGGCCGCGCCACCCGGCACGACCCTTTCCAAACCCGGACGCAGCGAGAATTCCCACCCAGCGCTGGTCCGTGGCTCCAACCCCAGGGCTAGTGCCGGAACAAAAGTTCGCGGTATTTCACCAGGGGCCAGTCCTCATCGGCCACAAGCAGTTCGAGCTTGTCGGCCGCGCGGCGGATTGCCGCGAATTTTTCCTTTACCTCGTCGCAGTACACAATGGCACGCTCGCGGGCATCTTCAATCTTATTGGCCACCTTGCGGGCTTCGGTCATGGCATCGACCGTCGTTTTGATGGTCGATACGTGGCGGGAGATGGATTTAATCATCTCCACCGTCACCTCCGTGTTCTCATCGAGGCCGAGGTCGCGCAGGCCGCGTACGTTCTGCACAAGCTTGTTCTGGTAAGCCAGTGCCGTGGGAATAACGTGGTTGATGGCCAAATCGCCGAGCACGCGGCTCTCAATCTGAATTTTCTTGGTGTAATCTTCAAGCAAAATCTCGTGGCGAGCGTGCAGTTCCACGCCCGAGAAGATGCCGTGGCGGGCAAACAGCTCGGCGGCATCGTCGCGTACCAGGGCGTCGAGGGCCTGCGGCGTGGTGGCCACGTTGGCCAGGCCCCGGCGGGCGGCCTCTTCCTTCCACTCGTCTGAGTAGCCGTTACCCTCGAAGCGAATGTCTTTGGAGGTAATAACGTAGCTGCGCAGCACGTCTACGATGGCGACTTCCTTTTTCTTGCCCTGCGCAATCAACTCGTCTACTTCGGTTTTGAAATCGATAAGCTGGTCGGCGACGATGGCGTTGAGCGCCGTCATGGCCGACGAGCAGTTGGCCGACGAGCCCACGGCGCGCAACTCAAATTTGTTGCCGGTGAAAGCAAACGGTGAGGTACGGTTACGGTCGGTGTTGTCGAGCAAGATGGCCGGAATCTTGTCGATGCCCAGCTTCAGGTAAATGTTGTCGCCTTTGTCAAGCGGCAGCTTGGCCGTGCGCTCCAGCTCGTCGAGCACGCCGTCGAGCATCGAGCCCAGGAATACCGACATAATGGCCGGCGGCGCCTCGTTGGCGCCGAGGCGGTGGTCGTTGCTGGCCGAAGCAATGCTGGCGCGCAGCAGGTCGCCGTAGCGGTGCACGGCCTTCACTGTGGTGATAAAGAAAGCCAGGAACTGGAGGTTTTCCTTGGGGCGGCGGCCAGGGGCAAGCAGGTTAACACCGGTATCGGTGCTCATCGCCCAGTTGTTGTGCTTACCCGAGCCGTTGACGCCGGCGTAGGGCTTTTCGTGCAGCAGCACCTTGAAGTTGTGCTTCAAAGCCACGCGGTCCATAACGTCCATCAACAGTTGGTTGTGGTCGATGGCCAGGTTGGCATCCTCGAAGGTGGGAGCGCACTCGTACTGGTTAGGGGCCACCTCGTTGTGGCGGGTACGCAGCGGGATACCGAGCGCGTTGGCTTCCTCCTCAAACTCGAACATGAAGGCGTGCACGCGGGGCGGAATCGAGCCGAAGTAGTGGTCTTCGAGCTGCTGGCCCTTGGCCGGCGCGTGGCCAAACAGGGTGCGGCCGGTCATCACGAGGTCAGGGCGGGCGTCGTACAGCGCCTTGTCTACCAAGAAGTACTCCTGCTCGATGCCGAGCGTGGTGTTCACGCGCTGCACGTCTTTGTCGAAGTACTGGCACACGTCAACGGCGGCCTTTTCAAGCACGGCCAACGACTTGAGCAGGGGGGCTTTGTAGTCGAGCGCCTCGCCGGTGTAGGCCACGAAAATCGTAGGGATGCACAGCGTTTTGGCGCCTACCGTTTCGATGATGAAGGCGGGCGAGGTAGGGTCCCAGGCAGTGTAGCCGCGGGCCTCGAAGGTGTTGCGGATGCCGCCGTTGGGGAACGACGAAGCATCGGGCTCCTGCTGCACGAGGGCCGAGCCTTTGAAATTCTCAATCGGTCGGCCGTCCGAGTTCAGGTCAAAGAACGAGTCGTGCTTTTCGGCGGTGGCGCCGGTGAGGGGCTGAAACCAGTGCGTGTAGTGCGTGGCACCCTTGGCCATGGCCCAGGTCTTCATGGCGGCGGCCACGGCATCGGCTACCGAGCGCTCCACGGGCGAACCGTGCTTGATGGCCGCTTGCAGCTTCTTGAAATACTCGCCGGGCATATTCGCCCGCATAGCTTCCAGGTTGAACACGTTTTGCCCGAACGAGTCGGAGCGGCGAGCTGCCAGGGGCTTTACGGTCAGCGCCTGGCGCTGGTCGACAAGCTCAAGGGCTTTGAAGCGAAGAATGGCCATGAAATAAAAGGTGGGTGTCTGATTTCATGGCAAAAATACGAATGCGCCCGCAATTTCTCGCGAAAGCCCCCTTATTTGGGTTAATTTTCCAGGTAAACGCCTAATAAAACTCGCCAAAGGGGTAAAAATTCAATGACTTGACTTCGAGAAATAGTTTATCTATCGGGATTGGCCCTGGCGAGCAGCCAGCCGCCTTGGGGCCGTTAAGATAGGTGACCCAGTAGCTTTGCAGCCATGTTCGGCTCTTTCGTTGCCCGTCTTCGCCAGTTTAGTCGCCAGCAGCGGCAGCAGCGCCAACGCGCGGCTCTCCACCGGGCTGATGCGGCGGCGCTGGCCACTCAGGCCGCCCCCGACCCCACGCGCGTGCTGGTCGTGCGCAACGATTCTATCGGCGACTACCTCTTATATCGGCCCTGGCTGCGGCACCTAGCCACCGAAACCCGGCACCGGGGCCAGCGCCTAACTCTGCTGGCCAATGCCTTATGGGCCCCGCTGGCCCGCGCCTGGGATGCCGATGTGGTGAGTGAAGTGCTGGCAGTGGACTTTGGCCGCTTCAGCACTGACCTGACCTACCGGGCCGAGGTGCTGCGGCAAGTAGGCGCCGGCGGCTTTGGCGAGGTAATTTATCCGCTGCACGTGCGGGAGGCAACGGTGGAAAGTTTTATTCAACTGCTGCGGGCGCCGGTGCGCGTGGCCAGCCAGGGCGAGCACCGGACCGGCCCCTGGTTTGTCCAAAACGATGCGGGCTACACGCTCCTGCTGCCCACCACGCGCACCCGGCTATTTGAGTACGACCGCAACGGGGAGTTTTTCGACAATTGGCTGGCTGCGTCAGGCCCCGCTCCTAGTACTACAGGAGTAGCCGGCCCGCCCGACCGGCCACCCCTGCGCCTACCGGAAGCCGGGCTGACCGGCGACACCGCATCAGTTGGCGCGTACATCGTACTTTTTCCGGGGGCCAGCGCCCGGCAAAAGCGCTGGCCTACCCAGCACTTTGCCCAGCTGGCGCGCGGGCTGCACGCGCACTACGGCGCCCGCTACCGCCTGGTGCTAGCCGGCAGCCCGGCTGATGCCGCGCACGCCCAGGCCATTGCGCAAGCGGCCGGGCCGGGGATGCCCCTGGACAACCGCTGCGGCCACACCGACCTGCCCGGTCTGGCGGCGCTGGTAGCCGGGGCCAGCCTGCTCATCAGCAACGATACGGTGGCAGCCCACCTGGCCGCGCAGGCCGGTACGCCCTGCCTGGTGCTGCTCATGGGCGAGAATTACGGCAAGTTTTTTCCGTATCCGCCGGCGCTGCTGCGGGCGCCGTGCCGCTGCCTGTTTCCGCCCAGCCAGGAGGCGCGCTTTGCACAGGGCGATTTCAGCCCGCCCGCGGCTGACCCCGATATTGCTGCCATTGCGCCCGCGCGGGTGTTGGCCGCCGCTATTGAGCTGCTGGGCCTGGCGTAGCACCGCCGGGCGGTCGTACCTTTGCAAGCTTATGACTCCCCAAACCGTTGCCTTTTATACGCTGGGCTGCAAGCTCAACTTTTCCGAATCGTCGGCCCTGGGCCGGCAGTTTGAGGAGCGGGGCGTGCGCCGCGTCGAATTTGAGCAGGGCGCCGATGTGTACGTCGTCAATACCTGCTCCGTGACCGACCACGCCGACCGCAAGTGCCGGCGCGTGGTGCAGCAGGCCCGCAAGCACAATCCCAATGCCTTCGTGGCCATCGTGGGCTGCTACGCCCAGCTCAAGCCTGAGGAAATCGCCAATATCCCCGGCGTGGGCGCCGTGCTGGGCGCGGCCGAGAAATTCCGGCTGGCCGAGATTTTATCCGAATTAGAACTGCCCGAAGCCGGCGCACCCGCTGGGCCAGGCCGGGTGTTTGCCTCGCCCATCAGCGCGGCGCACGAGTTTCACCCGGCGCAGTCGCTGGGCGAGCGTACGCGCACGTTTCTCAAGGTGCAGGATGGCTGCGATTACTCGTGCTCGTTTTGCACTATTCCGCTGGCGCGCGGAGCCAGCCGCTCGGGCAGCATCGCGTCGGTAGTGGAACGCGTGGAAACCCTGGCTAGCCAGGGCGTGAAAGAAATTGTGCTCACGGGCGTCAACCTGGGCGATTTCGGTATTCAGGGTCCCGAGCGCGAGCGCCGCGAAAACTTTACCCAATTAGTAGAAGCCCTGGATAACGTGGAGGGCATGGGCCGCTACCGCATCAGCTCGTGCGAGCCCAACCTCCTCACCGACGAGATTATCCAAACCGTAGCGGCCTCGCGGCGCTTCATGCCCCACTTTCACCTGCCGCTGCAAAGCGGCTCGGATAAAATCCTGGGCCTCATGCGCCGCCGCTACCGCCGCGCCCTCTACGCCGACCGCGTGGCCCGCATCAAGGAGCTGATGCCGCACGCCGGCATTGGGGTCGATGTAATAGTGGGCTTTCCGGGCGAAACGGAAGCGGATTTTTTGGAAACCTATCAGTTTCTCAACGAGCTGCCCATCAGCTACCTGCACGTATTTCCGTACTCGGAGCGGGCCAATACGCTGGCGCCGACCCTGGCCGGCCGCGTGCCCGAGCGCGTGCGCACCGAGCGCACCACCCAACTGCGCAGCCTGTCGGAGAAGAAAAAACGCGCCTTCTACGAGCAGCACGCCGGCTTCGAAACGGAAGTGCTGTTTGAAGATGACGTCACCGATGGCCGCGTGGAGGGCTACACGCCCAACTACATCCGCGTGGCGGCTAAGTACGACCCGCTGCTGGTGGGTGAGATTCGCCCGCTCCGCCTCACGCAGGTCAATAGCCTGGGGCTGATGGAAGCCGAGGAAGTAGGCTTGTTTGTCTGAAACGCAGAGTAGCTAAATTTTTCGGATGGGTCGGATTTTGTGACTTACCGAAAATTCAGCGCTTGGGCACACGTGGAGAGGCATCTTAGCGTCTCGTCGGCTACGCAGTCGGCTTGCTGGCCAGACCTGAGACATAAGAATATGCATCCACACGTGCCACCCGTGAAATCATAGTAATACGAACGCAAGAAGGGCTGCCCGCATGGGCAGCCCTTCTTGCGTTCGTATTATACCTCATACAGAAAGCCGCTCGCAGATTCAGTAACTACGAAACCCGACTAATCCGATAAATTCGACTAGTCAGCAATTCAGACAGAACGCCGCGACAGCTCCAAGATTTCGCGTAGCAGGGCCTGCTGCTCTACTAGGTGCTGATTGCGCTGCTCGGCTAGCGCCAGTTGGTGCTGGAGGTACTGGGTTTGCAACGCCACCGTGAGATAAGCCGAGTCGAGCGCGGCGGGGGCAGCAGGCAGCGGGGGCACAATTGCTGCCAGGGGGGGGGAAGGCGCAGGGGCCACCGGGAGTGCGGGCGCCGGCGCCGCAAACGAAGCGGTCACGACTTCAGGGGCAGGTGCTGCCGGCGGCAGCGCCGGAGCCACTGCCACCGGTGCCACTGGGGCGGCGGCCGCAAGCGGAGCGGCAATTGTAGCTGGCGGAGCGGCGGCCGGCGGCCCAGGTGCCACTACCGGCAGGGCGGCTGCAAATAAATCACTCGGCGCCGGCGGCTCGGGCGACGTGGCAGCTGCTGGACCGGCCGCCTCTACTAAAGTAGGAGCTGCTGTCATCATTGGGCCATGCCCTTGCAGCAGCCAGTCTTTTGATACATTTGGGTAGACTTCAAATACTTTACATAAAAGGTCATAACCCGGCTTATTTCGCTCGTCCACCAAATGTTGAATGACGGTGGCTGTCTTATCCAATGACTGAGCAAAAGCATTTTTGCTCAGCCCGAGGTGTTGGATAAGCTGGGTGAAGCGTTGGCCGATGGAAACGGAGAGAGTCATTTGTGCAAATGAAGATTTGTGCAAATGTAAAAGGTCCGACTGCTTTATCAGCAGCCGGACCTTTAAATAAGTGCGTGCCCTCAACCGCTATTCGTAGCGCAGGCTGTCGATGGGGTCGAGGGCGGCGGCCTTGCCGGCTGGGTACGAGCCGGCCAGCAGCCCTACCGTGACGCAAATGGCCAGCCCCACCCCTACCCAGCCCCAGGGCACCAGGAAGGTTTTGCTGCCCGCCAGCACCGCCACGCCGTTGCCCATGGCAATGCCCAGCAGGATACCCAGCGTGCCGCCCAGCACGCAGATGACGATAGCCTCCAGCAAAAACTGGAGGCGCACCTGCCGGGCCGTGGCCCCCAGCGCCTTGCGAATCCCGATTTCGCGGGTGCGCTCCGTCACCGATACGAGCATGATATTCATGAGCGCGATGCTGGCCCCGAGCAGCGTAATAAAGGCCACCAGACCGCCGCCTAGCTGTACCTTGCCAGTGAGCGAGTCGAGAGTACCGCTAAGCGAGTCGGGACTTTCCAGTTCGAAGGAGTCTTCCTGACCCAGGCGGTCGTTGCGCACGGCGCGCATTACGCCGGTAGCCTGGCTTTGCAGAAAGCCCAGCGCGGCGGCGTTGGGAGTGGCCGTTTTCACATCGTAGGTGAGCGCGCCAGTGCGGGGCAGTTGATTGCCGGTTTCGAGGGGCACCAGCAGCAGGCGGTCGGCGCCGCCGGAGCCGCCCATCGTGCTGCCGCTTTTTTCGAGCACGCCCACCACCTGAAAGCGCCGCCCCAGCGAGTAGATGTACTGGCCGACCGGGCTCACCTGGGGAAAGAGCTTGTCTTTCATTTCCTGGCCGATGATGGCTACGTTGGCCCCGGTATTCAGCTCGGCGGGCGAAAAGGTGCGGCCCTGGGTAAGGGTGTAGCTCTGGATGCGCAGGTAGTTTTCGTCGCCGGCCACCACCTGCATGTTGGGGTTGGTCTTTTGGCCGTTGGCCTTGATTTCGGTGGCCCCGCTGATGAAGGCCGACACGCCCACCACCGTGCCCGGCTCGCGGCGGGTCAGCTCCTTTTTATAGAGCGTGGCTTGCAGGTAGCTGAGCGCCGGGTACTGCTTGCCCTGCACGCCGCCGCGCCGAAAGCGGTTGCCGTAGCCTTTGGCCTTGATTTCGAAGGCATTGGCGCCGAGGCTGGCGAAGGTTTCGCCCAGCGAGCTGCGCATGGCGTCGATGGCGGTGAGGATGCCCACCAGCGCCATCAGCCCGATGCTCACGATGAGGGCCGTGAGGATGGTGCGCAGCAGGTTGCCGGAGATGGAGCGCAGCGCCTCCCGGATATTTTCGAGAAAACTCATAAAATCGCAGCGTAGGGGAAATAAAGCGGATTTTGTAGCTTCGGACGGCGCCAGCGTTGGACGGACGGTGGGGACTGCCCGGCGGAGCAAAGTTTGCCGGGCGGCCCGTACCTTGAACTACGGTTGTGGCGGCCCCGTTTGGCGGTTAGCCCCTTTGCCCTCAAAAGTATGTTGCTGAAGCGTATTGCCTTGTTTGTCGCGTTGCTGGCCCCTCCCCTGGCGGCGCAGGCCAACCGCATTTTTATCCCGATGGATAATACCCAGAAGGAATGCCTGAAAGCTTACGGCCTGTGCTACTGGGCATTGAGCAAGCAGCTGGAAGTGGACTGGCTGCTCAACTACCGGGGCGGCTCCTTTGCCTGCGAGGCGCAGCCGGCCATCGAGAATGAGCTAAACGTGCGCGGCATCACCTTCCAGACTATTTCGGAGGCGCAGTACACCGGCATTTTGCAGCAGATTGCCGACCCCAACGCCAACATGGATATCATGAAGCTGGAGAAAGTGCCCAAAATCGCGGTCTACACGCCGAAGGGCAAGCAGCCCTGGGACGATGCCGTGACGATGGTGCTCACCTACGCCGAGATTCCGTACGATAAGATTTACGACGACGAGGTGCTCTCGGGCGTGCTGCCTAAGTACGACTGGCTGCACCTGCACCACGAGGATTTTACGGGCGAGTACGGCAAATTTTACGCCACCTACCGCTATGCACCCTGGTACCAGCAGCAGGTGCGCGACGCCGAGGCGGCGGCCAAGCGCAATAACTTTCGCAAGGTGAGCGAGATGAAGGCCGCCGAGGCCGTCAAGATGCAGGAATTTATTGCGGGCGGCGGCTTTATGTTCGCCATGTGCTCGGCCACCGATAGCTATGACATTGCGCTGGCCGGGCTGGGCATCGACATGGCAGCCGAGATGTACGACGGTGACCCCGCCGACCCCAGCGCGCAGAGCAAGCTCAACTTCAACCGCACGCTGGCCTTCCAGAACTTCCAGCTGCGTACCAACCCAATGGAGTATGAGTATTCCAACATCGACATGCAGCCCCAGGAGCGCGGCCTCTACGAGCAAAACGATTACTTTCAGCTCTTTACCTTCTCGGCCAAGTACGACCCGGTGCCAACCATGCTGACCCAGGACCACGAGAAGACCATCCACGGCTTTATGGGCCAGACCACGGCGTTTCGCAAAACGCTCGTCAAGCCCGACGTGATTGTAATGGGCGAAACCAAACAGGACGGCGAGGTGCGCTACATGCACGGCACGCTGGGTAAGGGCACCTGGACGTTTTACGGCGGCCACGACCCCGAAGACTACCAGCACTTGGTGGGCGAAGAGCCGACCGACCTTTCGCTGCACCCCAACTCGCCCGGCTACCGGTTGATTTTGAACAACGTGCTGTTTCCGGCGGCGAAGAAGAAGAAGCAGAAGACCTAGCAGATTGGCAAATGGTTAAAGTAACCGAATTGGACATAAAAAGCCCCGTGTTTCACATGAAACACGGGGCTTTTTGCAAATAAATAGCTTATCCTTTGGCTGTCAGCGTGATATACGGGATAATGCACTCCTCCAGTGACACGCCGCCGTGCTGGAACGTGTCCTTGTAGTAGTTCACGTAGTAGTTGTAGTTGTTGGGGTAGGCGAAGAAATAGTCGCCGAGCGTGAAGACGTAGGCGGTGCTCACGTTTTCGCGGGGCAGGAAAATGCTCTCCGGCTTGCGCACCACGTACACGTCGCGGCTCTCGTCGAAGCCCAGGTTACGGCCGTGCTTGTAGCGCAGGTTGGTGTTCGTATTGCGGTCGCCCACAATCTTATACGGGCGCTTTACCCGAATGGTGCCGTGGTCGGTGGTGATGATGAGCTTGCCCTTTTTCTCGGCAATGGTTTGCAGCATCTCGTACAGCGGCGAGTGCAGAAACCACGAGCGGGTGAGGCTGCGGTAGGCGCTTTCGTCGGCAGCCAGCTCCCGTATCATCGCCATGTCAGTGCGGGCGTGCGAGAGCATGTCCACAAAGTTGTAGACGATAACGTTGAGCTTATAGTTGTTGTGCAGGTTGCTCATCTTGCCCAGCAAGTCCTTGCCCGCCTGCAAGTTGGTAATCTTGTGGTAGCTGTGCTTGGCCTTCTGGTTGTTGCGCTGGAAATTAATTTCCAGGAACTCGGCCTCGTGCAGGTTCTTGCCCTCCTCGTCTTCGTCCCACACCCACAGGTTGGGGTATTTTTTCTGGATTTCGCCGGGCATCATGCCCGCGAAAATGGCGTTGCGGGCGTAGGCCGTGGTCGTGGGCAGGATGCTGTAGTACAGCTCTTCGCTATCAACCGTAAACAGCTCGGCAATAATGGGTTCGAGCACCTTCCACTGGTCGTAGCGCAGGTTGTCGATGAGCACGAAGTACACCGGCGTCTCACCCGTCTGCTTCATGAGCGGAAATACTTTTTCCTTGAACAGCTGGTGCGACATCATGGGCGCGTCCTTGTCACGGCCGTTCACCCAGTCCTCGTAATTCTCGATGATGAAGCGGCCGAAATAGGTGTTGGCCTCGTCCTTCTGCATGTTGAAAACCTCGGCCATGCTCTTGCCCTCGGTTTCGTTGATTTCCAACTCCCAGTACACGAGCTTCTTATACACGTCAACCCACTCAGAAGGTGAGAGGCGGTCGGAGAGCTGCATGCCGAGTTGGCGGAAATCGCGCTGGTAGCCCGAGTTGGTAGTTTCGGTGATGAGGCGCTTGTTGTCGAGCACCTTTTTCACCGACAGCAAAATCTGGTTCGGATTGACGGGCTTGATGAGGTAATCGGCGATTTTCGCCCCGATGGCCCCCTCCATAATGTGCTCTTCCTCGCTCTTGGTAATCATGACGACGGGCACCGTGGGGCGCACTACCTTGATTTCGGTGAGCGTTTCGAGGCCGGTGAGGCCGGGCATGTTCTCGTCCAGAAATACCAGGTCGTAGGAATTTTCCTGCACCTCTTCGAGGGCATCGGCCCCGGAGTTGACGGGCGTTACGTCGTAGCCTTTCTCCTTGAGGAAGAGAATGTGCGGCTTGAGCAGGTCAATTTCGTCGTCGGCCCAAAGGATGGAGTATCGTTGCATAAGCGGGGGCGCAAAGGCAGGCTTCGCGCGGCGGGGAAAAGTAAGCGGTAGCGGTTTCAACGCCCACCCGCCCCCGCTTAGTATCTGGCGGATGCGGGCGGGCCGTCCGTAGCTTTACCGGAAAACCGGGGTTAGGGTTCCTGAAACGACCGCATAGTCGGCCAAATGCTCCCAAACACCGGCCAACTTCCCCAGGCGGGCCCACCGGGCCGCGCCGCGCTGCCGATGAATAAAAAGAAGATTTTCAACGACCCCGTGTACGGGTTCGTCACGGTGCCCACCGAGCTGCTGTTCGACCTCATCGAGCATCCCTACTTCCAGCGGCTGCGCCGCATCCAGCAGCTGGGCCTCACCAACTTCGTGTACCCGGGGGCGTTGCACACGCGCTTTCACCACGCGCTGGGGGCCATGCACCTCACGCAGCTGGCCCTGCGCACGCTCAAAGACAAGGGCGTCGTGATATCGGCGGCCGAGGGCGAGGCCGCCCAGATTGCCATCCTGCTGCACGACATCGGCCACGGGCCGCTCTCGCACGCGCTGGAAACCAGCATCTTCCAGGACGTGCCGCACGAGCAGCTCTCGCTCTTTCTGATGGAGCGGCTCAACGCCGAGTTTGGCGGCAAGCTGAGTTTGGCCATCGAGATGTTTAAGGGCAGCTACCCGCGCGAGTTTTTCCACCAGCTCATCAGCTCGCAGCTAGACATGGACCGGCTCGACTACCTCAACCGCGACTCGTTTTACACCGGCGTGCAGGAGGGCCGGCCCGGCGCCGACCGCCTCATCAAGATGCTGCAAGTGGTGAACGAGCGCATTGTGCTGGAGGAAAAAGCCGTGTACTCGGTCGAGAATTTCCTGGTGAGCCGCCGCCTCATGTACTGGCAAGTATATCTGCACAAGACGGTTACGAGCGCCGAGCAGATGGTGATACGCGTGATGCAGCGCGCCCGCGACCTGGCCCGCGCCGGGGTGCCGGTGCCCGGCAGCAGCTGCCTCACCTACTTTCTGGGCCGCGCCGTCACGCTGGCCGAGTTTGCGCAGGACGAGCACATTCTCAATCACTTCACGCAACTCGACGACGTAGACATCTGGGCGGCCATGAAAAGCTGGGCGAGCCACGACGACAAGGTGCTCAGCTTTCTCTCCAAAAGCCTGCTCGACCGCCAGCTTTTCAAGATTGTCATCAGCCCTACCCCTTACGACGAGGAGTTTCAGCTGGGCATTGTCGAATTGATTGCCGAGCAGTTCAACATGCCCGCCGACGAGGCCCGCCAGCTCATGATAACCGGCCGCCTCAGCAACACCGCCTACGACCCCAACAGCCACGAAACCATCAATATCCTCACCAAGCAGGGCCACGTCGTGAACGTAACCGAAGCCTCCGACCTGCCCAACATCCAGGCTCTGAGCCAGAAAGTGCAGAAGTACTACATCTGCTACCCAAAAGAGATTTTGTAGCGCCGTAGCACGAAGCTCCGGCTTCGCGCTACTTCTGCACGAATTTCTTGCGCAGCTCGGCAATCTGCTCTTTGAATTTTTTGTCGGAATCAATCAGGTCCGACACCGTTTGCACCGAGTGGATGACGGTGGCGTGGTCGCGGCCGCCGAAGTGGTAGCCGATGGTTTTGAGCGAGTGGTTGGTGTGCTCCTTGGTGAAGTACATGGCCACCTGCCGGGCCGTTACTATCTCCTTTTTACGGGTCTTCTCCTTTAGCAGGGCCACCGGGATGCTGAAGTAGTCGGCCACCGTTTTCTGGATAAAATCGACGTTCACCTCCGCTTCGACCTCCTCAATGATGTGGCGCAGGGCGCCCTTGGCCATTTCGAGGTCGATGTCGCGGCGCGTGAGTACGCTCTGGGCCAGCAGGGTGGTGAGCACGCCTTCCAGCTCGCGCACGTTGGTGGGCACCGAGTGGGCCAGGTACTCGACCACCTGCGGGGCGATTTCCATGCCGTCCTGCTGGGCCTTGTTCTGGATGATGGCGATGCGCGTCTCAAAGTCGGGGCTTTGCACGTCGGCGGTGAGGCCCCACTTGAAGCGCGAGAGCAGGCGGTCTTCGAGGCCGCTCAGCTCGCGCGGGGGGCGGTCGCTGGTCATGATAATCTGGCGCCCGCCCTGGTGCAAGTGGTTGAAGATGTGAAAGAACATCTCCTGGGTCTTGCCCTTATTGGCCAAAAACTGCACGTCGTCGAGGATGAGCACATCCACGAGCAGGTAGAAATTGGCGAAGTCCTGCACGGCATTGCGTTGCAGGCTTTCGATAAACTGGTTGGTAAACTTCTCGGCCGACACGTAGAGCACGAGCTTCTCGGTGTTGGTGGCCTTGATGTGGTTGCCGATAGCTTGCACGAGGTGCGTTTTGCCCAGGCCTACGCCGCCGTACACCATCAGCGGGTTGAAGGCCGTGGTGCCGGGCTTGTTGGCCACGGCGAGGCCCGCCGAGCGGGCCAGGCGGTTGCAGTCGCCCTCCACGTAGTTTTCAAACGTGTAGGTGGTATTCAGCTGCGACGGCACAATGTTGCGGTCCATCGTCTTGGCCGCGTCGAAGGGGTTGCGCAGGGTGTTGGCGGCCTGCGCCTGGGCGGCCGTGGCCTGCGCGGCGCCCGGCACGAGGTGGCGGGCGGGCGGGGCGCCCGCGTTGCGGTTGTAGCCCTGGTTTTGCTGGTAGCTGGCCGGCTGGCTGGGGCTGGGGGGCGTGCCGTAGGGGCGGCCGTCGCCGGCCGGCGTGCCGGGGGCGGCCTTGCGGGTGGGCGGCAGGTGCATGGCGCGGGGCGGCGTCTGGGCGTTGCCCTGGTCCACTACCACGCTGTATTCGAGGCGGCCCTCGGGGCCTAATTCCTGAAAAATGGCCCGCTTCAGCTCGTCCACGTAGTGCTCTTCGAGGAATTCGTAGAAGTAAACGCTGGGCACCTGGATGGTGAGCACGTTGCCTTGCAGCTCGACGGGCGTAATCGGCTCGAACCAGGTACGGAAGCTCTGCTCCCCCACCTCGGCGCGGATAACTCGCAGGCAATTAGCCCAAACAGTGCGAAAATCCTGCGGCATGAGGAGGAAAAAAGGGCGCCGGGCAAACGGCCGGCCACGACCAAAACAACAAAAGCAACTCTCCGCAGTACGAGAATAGTCGCGCTAGGGGGGGACAAATTTGCGCACAAACGAGCAGACAAAAAAGCCGTCGATTGCTTGCTTTTACCGGGTCGCTAGCAGGTAGCGCCCACCGGCAGCACGAGCGCGCTGGTCGCGCGCACCGGCTGGGCCCCGCGCCGCAGGTCGAAGTCGATGCGGCCCAGGTTGATACCCGACCAACCCACCTGGTTGATGAGCGTAACGTGGCCCGCCGGACCCGTAATGGGCTCCGGCGCGGGCATAAAGGTGTGGGTGTGCCCGCCCAGGATAAGGTCGATGCCGCCCACCTGGGCCGCCAGCTTGCGGTCATCGAGCTTCTCGCTCTCGTACTTGTAGCCGAGGTGCGAGAGGCAGATAACCATGTCGCAGCGCTCGTGCTGGCGCAGCTGCTGCACCTGGGCCTTGGCCACGGCCACGGGGTCGAGGTATTGGGTAGTACCGAAGTTTTTATCGGCCACCAAGCCTTTCAGCTCAATGCCGAGGCCGAAGACGCCGACGCGGGCGCCGCCTTTCTCAAACACCTTGTAGGGTGCAAACCGGCCGGCCACGGGCGTGCCGCTAAAGTCGTAGTTGGCCACCAGAAACGGGAAGCCGGCGTTGGGCAGCTGCTTTTGCAAGCCTTCGAGGCCGTTGTCGAAATCGTGGTTGCCGAAGGTGCTGGCGTCGTACTTCATGCGGCTCATGAGCTTGTACTCGATTTCGCCCAGGAAGAAGTTGAAGTACGGCGTACCCTGCCAGATGTCGCCCGAGTCGAGCAGCAGCACGTTGGGCTCCTGCCGGCGGATGCTGTCGATGAGGGCCTCGCGCCGGGCCATGCCGCCCAGCCCGGCCCACTGCGGGGCATTATCGGGGAAGGGCTCGATGCGCGAGTGCATGTCGTTGGTGTGCAGCACCACGAGCCGCGACGAGCTGCCCGCAGCATTGGCCACGAGGCTGGGGCCGAGCAGGCTGAGGCCGGCCGTGCCGATAAGGGATTTTTGGAGAAAGTCGCGGCGCGTAGTCATCGCAGATAAATTTTTAAGCAGGAAGCAAAAACGGCAGGCAGCGGGCGCGCTGGCCGCTAGGGCAGCACCTTCACGCGGCCCTCTACCTGGGCCGCCACGGGCTGGCCGGCGGCGGTAAGCGCCTTGATGTGGTCGATGATGACGGTGCGCAGCAGCAGCCCGGTGTGGCGCAATTGGGCGGCCTTGAGAAACTCCATGTGGTCGCCGCCGCCGGCCAGGTAGTCAGACAGCGCAATGCGGTAGGTTTTGGCGGGGTCGAAGGGCTGGCCGCCGATAAGTATGTGCTGCGGCTTTTTGTCGGGCCCCACCGTGTACACGGCCCCCGACACGGCCATGCCGATGGGCGCCGAAAAGTCAAAGAGCTGCTGCACCACGGGGCCGGGCGCGTCGAGCACCACCAGCTCGTTCTCGAAGGGCATCAGCTCGAAGGCATTGCCCACGGTGATGGGGCCGGCGGGCAGCGCGTTGCGCATGCCACCGTTGGTCATCACGCCCAGGTCAATGACTTCGCCCTTGAAGGCGCGGCTGGCGGCGGTGCGCTGCAAGTCGGCCACGAAATTGACGATGGGATTTTCGCCGGCATTCTTGCCCAGGGCCACCGGCGCGGTGCCGATGACCACCTGCATCTGCTTTTCCACCTGCTCGTGAAAAGGCTTGATGAACTCGGCCGCGCCGGCATCGGGGGCAATGGTTTTGCCCACGGGCTGGCTGGTGGCGGCGGGCAGGTGGGCAGTGGCTAGCAGCGGGCCGCGCTGGCAGGCCGTGGCCAGCAGGCTGAGGGCCAGCGCGGAGGGGCCAGCCCAGCGGCGCATGTCAGAAAGTAGGAGCATCGCTAAAGGAAGGAAACAACTCACAAAGGACGCACCGCCGGGCCGAAAACCGCGCCAGCCCCGGCCCGCTACCGAAACAGGTCGAGCACCAGCAGGGCGTACAGGTGCTGCGTACCCGTGCTCACGCCTTGGCCATAGGCCCAGCCCGTATCGCCCTCGTAGCGCAGCAGGGCCGTGGCCTGCCGGCCTTGCCAGGCGCCAAACTGCACCCCCACGCCGGCGGCTAGTCCTTGCTGAAACTGCCGGGTGTTATTGGGCAGCAAACTAGTGGGCGGGCTCGGCTTGCCGGTAGTGGCGCCAAGCTCGGCCACGGTGGCGTGCACGTGCAGCGCATAGGCCAGCGTGGGGCCAGCTTCGAGCAGCGGGCGCACCCGGCCCTGCGGCACGGTGTAGCGCACGAGCAAGGGCAGCCGCACCGACGGCAGGTCGAACTCAAACTGGTAGCCAAAACCCGACTGGTTGGTAACGGGGGCGCTGTAGTGCTGGCTTTCGTAGAGCAGCATGCCTTCCAGCGACAGCTTGCGGCTGAGCTGGCTCAGGGGCAGGCTAAAGCTAAGGCCGCCAATGGGCGCGCTGTGGGGCCCAAACGCCGCGTGTTGGACGTAGTAGAGCACATTCGCAGCGTCGAAGCTCATGGTTGTGCGCTTGGCGCCCAGCACCACCCCCAGCCGGGCGCGCTGGCGCTGGCGCACCACGGGCGTGAGGGCCACCGGCGCCGCCCCGGCAGGCTGCTGGCACGCATTGTAGGCCACGATTGGCCGCGCCAGCGCCTGCGCCGTGAAGCGCAGGGCGGGCAGCTGGGCCTGCGCCGATGGGCAGCCGGGCAGGGCCTGGGCCAGGGTAGTGCGGTAGATATTTTGCTCTTGCAGCACCCTTTCCTGCTCCAGCAACACCTTGCGCTGCACCAGCTCGGTGAGCGGAAACGTGGCGGTGGCTACGTAGTAATGGTCGGCGCGCTCCTCATCGCGCAGCAAATACAGCGCGGCCGGCCCATCTACCAGCACTTCCAGGAACACCGCAGTCGGCGCGCGGTCGGCGGCGGGAGTGGCAGCGGGCACCACCAGGGCGCGGTAAAGCTTGCTGCCGTCGAGCAGGCCATAGGCGCGCAGGCTGGCGGGCAGCAGCGTGCTGACCGGCGCGGCCGGGGTGGCCCGGAAGCGACACTGCCGGGCGTTGGAGCGGGCATCGCGGTAGTCAATTTCGCCCCGCACGGTATCGCCGACCGGCTGCACGAGGTAGCCGGGGCGAAAATCGGCCTGCGCATGGGCGCTTAGCAACGGCAGCGCGGCACTCACCAGGGCCAGCAGGATACGGTAACTTTTCTTCATCAAAATAAGCAAGTGGGCGAATGGAAATGGCAAAGGTATTGGGGGGGCGTCTTTTTCCAGCGACCGGGCGTATACCCCCACAACGGTATCTTTCGGGCCGTTTGGGGCGGCGGCTCCCCGTTGCGCCCGGCGCAATGCCACCCCACGCTTGCTGCAACCCTGTATGGCTGATTCTCCTACCTCCCCCACTCCGCCGGTTTCGTTTCCCGAATTTTCGCCCGTTGGCACCGCCCAGTGGCAGGCCCAACTCACCCGCGAGCTGAAAGGCGCCGACCCCGCCAGCCTGCGCTGGACGCTGCCCGATGGCCTGGTGCTGGAGCCCTTTTACCACCGCGAAGTCCTGACGGCCCTGGGCGGCCCCCCCGCCCCGCTGCCCCCCCGCCCCGTGCCCTGCCGCAACGTGGTGGCCCTGACCGTGCCCACCGGCACCGATGGCCGCCTGCAAATCGAGCAGGGGGCCGACGCCCTCACGCGCGGGGCCGATGGCCTGCACTTTCTCGTGCACGGCGACCCTAGCCTGTTTGCCGTGGCCGAGCTGGCCGAGCGCCTGCCGCTGGGCGCTACCTGGCTGGGCTTCACGGTGCTGCAAGGCCCCGACCTGCTGCTCGAGCGCCTGCGCACGGCCAGCACGGGCCAGCCGCTGCAAGGGTTTCTGCGCTTTGCGCCGGCCACTGTGCCCGAGGGGGCCGAGCTGCTCTCGTTTCGGGCTACGCTGCGGCGCTGCCTAGCGCTGGCCGGCGGCTGGCCCGCGTTTTCGGCACTGGCCGTGAACGGGACGTTTTTTGGCAACCGGGGCGCCACGCTCACCCAGCAGCTGGCTTATAGCCTGAGCACCGCCGCTACCATGCTGGCCGAGCTGCCCGATGAGGCCAATGGCCTGCCACTGGCCGAGGTGGCGCGGGCGCTGCACCTCGACTTTGCCATCGGCCCCAGCTACTTTCCCGAAATGGCCCGCCTGCGGGCGGCCCGCCGGCTGTGGGGCACGCTGCTGCACGCCTTTGGGCTGCCGGTGCAGGGCGCGGCCACGCTGCCCATCCACACCACCACTTCTACCTGGACGCAAACCACCCTCGACCCGCACACCAACCTGCTGCGCCACACCACCGAGGCCATGAGCGCCGTGCTCGGCGGGGCCGATTCCGTGCAGGTGGCGGCTTTCGACTGCCTTTACCAGGCGTCCAACGAGTTCAGCGCCCGGCTGGCCCGCAACCTGCCGGTGATTCTCAAGGAGGAGGCCCACCTCGACTGGGTGGCCGACCCCGCCGCCGGCTCCTACTTTCTCGAAACCCTGACCGATGAGCTGGCCCGCGCCGCCTGGCTGGAGTTTCAGGCGCTGGAGGCGCAGGGCGGCATGCTGCACGCCCGCGCCCGGGCGCTGGAGGCCATCAGCCAGTCGGGGCTGGACAAGTTTAAGCGCATTGCCACCGGCCAGGACGTAGTGGTGGGCACCAACCGCTTCCAGAACGCGAACGAGAAATTTGATTACCAGCCCAAGCAGCTGTTGCGCTCGCGCGACTTCGACACCACCCGCGCCACCTACCCCAGCGAGGTGCTGCGCCTGGCCACGGCCCTGCACTTCGAGCGCCGCGCCAACCAGGACAAGCAGGCCACGCTCGTGCTACTGGGCAACGCCCGCGTAAACGAGGACATCGCCGATGCCTTCTGGCACCTGCTGCACCCCAGCGAGCGCACCGACGCCCCCATGCCCTCCGACATCGCGCCCGACTCCTACTCGGTGCTCTTCTCCAAGCCAGAGGAAGCTACCCTCATGTACGCCACGCCCGCGCAGTTCGACCACCTGGCGCGGGTGGTACAGCAGGTGCCCGCCGGCCACACCTTCGACATTCCCTCGCTCGTCACCTCCGACCTGGCCACCCTGCTGGAGGCTGTGCGGGTGTTTGGCTTCAAGGAGTTTGTGGTGGAAGGCCACCGCACGGAAGAGGTGCTGGCGCGCCTGCAAGGGCGGTAATTGTTGGCAAAAAGCACAAATAAAAAAGGCCGTCATGCTGAACGCAGTGAAGCATCTCTACCGCTTCGTTGCCCAGCGCGGATGAAGCGGCAGAGATGCTTCACTGCGTTCAGCATGACCAACGTTCTATAAGGTTAAGAATCTACTCATGCGCCCTGACTTTTCCACTATCGCCTACGACGCCGCTAGCCTACCGGCCCCGGCCAAGCCCGCCGACTATCCCAGCGCCGGCCCGGCCGTGTACACCGCCGCCGATGCCGCGCACCTGCCGCACCTGGGCTTCGGGGCGGGCATCGCGCCTTACCTGCGCGGGCCCTACGCCAGCATGTACGTGCGCTCGCCCTGGACCGTGCGCCAGTACGCAGGCTTCAGCACGGCCGAGGAATCGAATGCGTTTTACCGGCGCAACCTGGCCGGCGGGCAGAAGGGCCTGAGCGTGGCCTTTGACCTGGCCACGCACCGGGGCTACGACTCGGACCACCCCCGCGTGGTGGGCGACGTGGGCAAGGCCGGCGTGGCCATCGACTCGGTGGAGGATATGAAAATCCTCTTCGACCAGATTCCGCTGGGCGAAATGTCGGTGAGCATGACCATGAACGGGGCGGTGCTGCCGGTG
>Ga0160428_1000326_pt1 | contig 55893 bp, 53 predicted proteins | sample SolpanmetagenomM_FD_108198 | JGI IMG/M metagenome (GOLD analysis project Ga0160428, IMG submission 108198) | Solar panel surface microbial communities from Lawrence Berkeley National Laboratory, California, USA - M | ecosystem: Engineered > Built environment > Solar panel > Unclassified ... | reverse complement strand
TCAGCAAGTTATGGTATCTAGTTTGAGATTGCAGGTCAAAGTGGCGCTGCACAAGTCCAAGCACCAGGCCAGCAACAAAAGGGTATGATGCAATTCGTCACCTACTACCAGCACTCCTCCGGCCAATACCATCTTCGTGTCACCACCATCGGACGTAACCTCAGCGGCCCATCGGGCGACCCAGCAATCGCTCAGTCCTTCGACCAAGAAGCTGCCGCCGTACTCATGTCCCGCATCGCCGTCTTCAAAGCCGAAGTCGACGACAGCCCCGACGTTCTCCGCTGGGTCGACCGCATGCTAATCCGCCTCTGCTCGCGCTTCGCCGAATACCGCAAAGACGACGCCTCCTCCTTCCGCCTCGAGCGCAACTTCACTCTCTACCCGCAATTCATGTTCCATCTCCGCCGCTCGCAATTCCTGCAAGTCTTCAACAACTCCCCCGACGAAACCGCCTTCTACCGCCACGTTCTCAACCACGAAGACGTCAGCAACTCGTTGATAATGATCCAGCCAACACTCGACAGCTACACCTTTGACCAAGAATCCGCACAACCTGTCCTCCTGGATTCCACCTCCATCCAACCCCAACACATCCTCCTGCTCGACACCTTCTTCCACATCCTCATCTTCCACGGCGAAACAATCGCCGAATGGCGCAAAGCAGGGTACCAAGACCAAGAAGGCTACGAAAACTTCCTGACACTGCTCGCGCAGCCGAAGGAGGACGCGAAGGATTTGATTCAGGATCGATTCCCACTGCCACGCTTTATTGTTTGTGATGCTGGGGGCAGTCAGGCGAGGTTCTTGCTGAGTAAGTTGAATCCGAGCACGACGCATACGACGGGGGCGGGTGGGTATGGAGGGGTTGCGCAGACGGCGCAGACGATTTTTACGGATGATGTCAATTTGCAGACGTTTATGGATTATTTGATGAAGTAAGTCTTACAATGTTCATTGTTGGTTGGATTTGTGATGCTAATTGTGGGAATAGGTTGGCTGTTAGTGGACAGAACTGAGGAAGATGGTGATTGTACTAGTATTGGAGGTAGAGCGAGGGTGGTCAGAGACGAGTATTTGGTTGAAGTTGTGGTGTAATGACGACCTTGGTAGAATATGGGAAGGGGGATGTAGAGTAAATAACAGCCCTGGCTGACTTTGCCCATATCTAGCTTCCATTACAGAGACAAATATGTCACAAATCACTACCTCTATAGCTCCCCCCAAGTCTGTAGACCGAGTCCGTACTGTCCGTGAACACCGCAACTCGATCACCTCTTGCTATGACACCAGGCTTGACAGCCATAGTTCTACCACGACGAAAGCTAGCATTCCTCGTCGCTCTCGATTCCTCTTGAGGTGGTGAAGGAGGTGTAGGTGGTTCCTCCGTAGCCTGAGGAGATGGGTAAGGGGAGTGCTTTGCAGAAGCCAGTCTCTGCTCCTCGTGCTTGTAGGGAGTATGAGCAAGTCCGTCAGTGTCATCGTCGTGAATCTGGAGATGCTTGATCACAGTATTGTAGATCACGCTCCTCTCTCGGCTTAATCCAGTCTTGACAGGAGTTGCTGGCGTTCGTGGTGCCGAACGTGGTGGCGATGGGGAAAAGCCAAAACCGCGCACTGCGCCGTCGTCGGTCGCAGCACCCCAGCTGGTCTGTCGACCAAGCTTTGGACGATCAGTGTAATTGTAATCTTCGCCGAGGCGTTTGCGGTCATCCCCGGTATCGTCAAGTGCACTTCGTCTGTGGTGATAATACTCACTTTGACTTTCGAGGCTAACACGTCGTGCTTCTGCTGGCTCGGACGGTTCCGAGGGGATGATACTTGACCTACATGGACTTTCGTGACGAGAAGATGGTATGCTCTTGTTACTGTTGTCAGACGGTCGTCTGTCGTCATTTGTGGTACTGTCTGTCGTGCTTTTGCGACGGCCGTGATAAGGGCATACCCCCCAGCCTCCACTCTTGTGCTTCGGGCTCATAGGACAGAGAGGACTTCCAGCGAGGTGTTCGGGGACATTCTGTTCTGCTCGAACACGATTGCCGAACTCATCAGGTTGGTCGACCAAGTACGCGGTACGTGCGAAGAACAGCGATGCTGCTTCATCGACCTCCTGGGTAGTTACCGGCCCATTTGATCCTGCGAAGGCCTGGTTCCTGGGACTGGAAGGAATTTTGACAGCACGTGGTCGATTGATCTTGAAGTTAGCAGGTGCTGCAACTTGTGGCGCGCCTTGTGCTATGCCGATCAAAGTCGGCGGCGAGAGGGAGTGCCTGCGTAGCTCCTGTCGTAGAGGAGACGCAGCAGTTGAGTTACTACTGTCGCTGTGATATGATGACATACGTCGACGAATGAGAGGTCCATGTGAGAAAGAGGTAAGCTTTTGCAAGGGCAATGGTAAGGGCCGTGTAGCAGGAGATCCTGGGGTCTTGCCAGAGGAAGTCCTCAAGACCGCGGGTGCACTATTCAGATCCCTCAGATGAGGTCGCACCGCTACCTCTTCATAGCTTACTGCTTTTCTGGGGGTACTTGATCGATCTTCTGAATTAGCATTACGCAAAATTCCAGGTCTTGCAGCAGCTTGTGGTTGCGATGCAAGATCAGCTTCGTTACAGCTCGAGCGAGAAGCTGCTGTGGTCGCTCCTTTTCGTCCAAATGGGGATGGCGGGGTCGCAGACTTCAGACGACCTAGATATTTTCTAAAATGTAACTCAACAACATTGTCTTCTGTATCCGCATCATTTTCGGCGTGCCAACTTGAAAAATAGCCTGACGATTGTCTGATAATCGTTCGAGGCGACCATAGCGGTGTCCGTGGGCCCTGGACGTCCTCGGAAGAAGACCCCCGCCAGATTCTTGCTTTGCTGTTCATCGGACGTATCGTGGCGGGAGTTGCTGATGGAAGGTTTGCCGCTGGCGACACTATGGGAGCATGATTCCTTGACGCCAAAGATGGCGTGGTCTGTGTCCCTCGGTCGATCATTTCAGGTTTCTCGCGGATCTCAGTGGTGTCCTCTGACATATTTGGATTCTTCTGTTTTGTTTGCGGGACTGTCATGCCGCTCCTCCTTGATGTCCAGCGCAACTCACTTGAACTGGATGAGTGTCTTGGAGTGTCTAGTACTACTCCGGACGGTTCTTTCACATGCTCGGCGTGTCTCGAAGAACTATTAAACCCAGGATTGCGAGATGAGGTAGCGATTGTTTGAGCACGTAGCGCTGGATGTTGTGCAAGATCCGGAACAGGTTTGACTGGAGGCTTTTCTGGAGGCATGTCGGCGAAGGCTTCTAGAGGCAGAGGTGGAAGTGGTTTATTGAGTAATGCTCGAGTAATTGGTCGTTTGGGCCTGGGCTGATGCAGAATCGATTGTAGTCCTGCTGACATGGTTGGATCAGGTATTGGAATTGTTGAGGCAATCCCTCCCAGCCCTGTCCCTGGCTCGCCACCACTTTCCCATTGTGTGCTGACTGCCCGAGACTCTGAGAAGGCGTCGAGAGAGTATGATTTGGGTTGGCGATGTTTGCGACGGCGTGGGAACATAGTCATAGCGGAGCTGAAGGAGAGTTGATGGCAACAGCAACGTAGGCTGTGACACGACGATCGAGACGCTAGTGATATTAGGTACACATAGGAGTTTAGCGAATGATAATGATGATGATCCAGTAGACCTGCTATCTGGAGGTGGGGGTAAATTGTGTTTAAATCCTGCAAATTGTGATTAGCAGGTAATGAAGTCAAATGTAGACGCAAACCGGGAAGGGAAAGCGCGACTGAGATATCACCCCAGTTCAGCTCTTTGTGAATGTCAACATCATTACATTATAGCGGTACTTCTGTTGCGATCATTTCAGGGAGTATGGCAATCCACTTTCCATCCTCACTGCTCCATAAATGCCTGCGAGGTCGCCACCAAATTCACCACGCTCCTTCTGAACATCCTGCAAATGACTCTTGGCAACCTCCAGGGCCTTCATCTTGACGCCGGCCTTGTCGGCAAGAGATGCAGCGTGACGTGCGTCCTTGAGCGCGAGCGCGGCATTAAACAATGGCTAACCGGGCATCAGCAACGTGAATTGCTCACCGTGTCTCAAATACGTACCTCTTCACGCATGTAATCATTGGCCATCAGTCTATTCGAATATGCGACATAGGGACCAGGAAACATCTTTTCAACAAACTGATGCAAGTCTGGAGCACCTAGACCAGTTCTGTCCGCAAGGGTGTGTGCCTCGCTCAGTTGCTCCACCATGTTGAGCACGAAGGTGTTGCCAATGATCTTCATCAACGTTGCTTTGCTAGGCTCTTGGTCGGAAAAGTCAATAATATCTCTTCCCATAACTCCTTTGCAATAAGGCTTGACCTTCTCGACATCAGAGGCTGGACCAGCCAGAACACAGACGAGTTGACCACTTTCAGCCATAGCTGGGGCGCCGAATACAGGACAGGCGACGAAATGGGCACCTTTACTTGTGATGGCGTTGCTGATTTTGCTGGTTGTATCTGGGTGAATCGTGGAGCAGTCGCAGATGAGCTTTTAGACGTCAGTTCATGATTCACAGAGAACAAGCGTCGAGGACCGACCTTTCCCTTGATATCTCCTTTAAGTATTGACTCCACGGTCTCTTCCATTGCTTTATCATCTCCTACACAGGTGAAGATGATGTCGGCACTGGTGACTGCATCTTCAATCGACTTTGCAACCTTGGTCTTGTCCTTGCCGAGCTTGTCAGAGAGTTGTTCAGCGCGAGTGTTGGTGCGGTTGAAGAGGATCAGTGGCTGTGACAGATGACCTTTTTCTACAAGGTTCTAAGAAAGAGGTCAGTACTGCGTGTTGTCGATTCCTTTGGCAGAAAGCGCAGACCTTGCACATTCCACGGCCCATGTTGCCCAGTCCAATCCATGATAGTTGAGGTGACATTATTGCTGATGAGTGGTGTGAGAGAGAGGGTGATTGTTGTCAAATGGCCTTTGATTGTACATGATGGAGGGGCATTAGAGGGGCATGTCGTCAGTTTCGGACACGCTCGGCAGTGGGTGTCGCGCGAGACTGGATCAAGGCATGAGACGACCAAGGACTGCTCTCGACATAGCTTGCCGTGTTTATTGAGGCAGGACATTCGAAACCGCGCGTGTCCATCTGTCGACTGTGAAACAAAGGACCGTCGTCGTCGCCGCAAATATTGATTTAATATTGACTTGGCAGTAAAGTGACTTGGCGCCCTGTATCCTCGGCGCGTGGTGGGGGATCTCGAAACACTTCTTAAGAAAAGCCTATTGGAAATCACATCATAACTCCCCATCTCCATCTTCTTGCGGTCTGATAGCGAGCGTCGTTGCTACCGGCCAATGATGCATTCGACGGCAGATGGTGTTTTCAGCTCTCTCGATTGGGGCTACTGCTTCTCGCATGAGATCATGCCTTAAGGTAGTCTTTCATGGCACTAGCATTGTGCTGACACAAACTGACTGCTCGGAAGACTAGCAAGGACCAATGGCACGACATACCTTCTTTACCTTTTCGTGCTAGTACCGCCAGCCCATCCATCCGAACGCATCCACGATGTTGTCTCCACACAAGCCCTTCCTTCAACCAAAACGCAGCTGGAGCGAAGGCGGAAAGAGACGCCGAACGTGTAAGCATAAGAGACAGCGGGTTGGGAACATGCAAATGTTGATATACAGTTCAGGATCTCTTTCTCTCGGTGCTAAGCGCAACGACGACCAAACGTGATGCAAAGTCATATCTCTCCCGGTTCCGGCCAACAACAACGTCCAGCACAATCGAAGATGCGTCAGCATGGCCAATCAATGTGGCTTTGGTCAAGATTCGAGCAGTCCACACTCTCGACGAGACTTTGGTACAAGGAATAGCTCATACACTCTCCCAACTGAGTCGGCTTGGGTTGAGCCCAGTTGTGGTTGTGGACTGTGAAGTGGAAGAAAATGTTGACGATCATCAAGCCGGCCTAGATTGGCGAAAAGAGCTCGTGAAGCAGGTCGATCGGGTTGTAGTGGCTTTGCAAGGAGAAACTGCAAGTCGAGCATCACGACTCGACTACGTGTTGGGCGTTTCACCTAATGAGCACAGAAATAACGCAACGATCGCGCCTGGAGAAGTACGAGTACAACATCCTGAAGCACTGCTCGCCATTCTCAGGAAACATCATATACCTGTCATACCACCAATAGCGTACACGCTCGCTACTCAAAAGGTGGAACAAGTAGAGGCAGATGAGGTCATTCTAGCAATCACTCGACACTTCATGAGTTATCAACCACCGAAAAAGGCCCAACCTAGCAAGACGGCAATACCGGAAAGGTCATCCCACCCTCAGTCAACACCAATCAAGTTGGATAGGATCGTATTGCTTGATCCATTAGGTGGACTACCTTCTGCCCAGAGGCGGGATAGTGCGCACGTCTTCATCAATCTGGAACAGGAGTACACAGATGTTCGACAAGAGCTGTTGGGTGCGCACGCTGTCGTGCCTGCGAATGCTATGGAATCACTACAGCCACAGGCAGGACGTGAAAAGGCCTTCGTTGAACTTCCTTCTGGTTATCAGACTCCTCGCTCGTCACTTCCAACTAACAGAAATGTCAAGAATCTTGACCTTCTTCAAAAAGCCTTGGCCTTGCTTCCGCCGTCCGCTTCTGCAATGTTAACAACGCCAGCCGAAGCAGCAACATCCATCGGATTACCTGAGTCTACAAGTACAGATTTGGGTGTGATCACGAGGAGACCGAAGAATCCGCTGATCTACAATCTATTGACCGACAAAGCCCTTGTCTCATCGTCCTTGCCTGCAGCACGGCTTGATATTAGCGTACTAGCTGGTGCACCGCTTACACGACAACCTCTCGGCGCGACATTTGTCAAACGAGGGATGCCTGTGACGATGATACCTGATCCTAGACACCAGGTTTGGGAACCTCCCCACCCCTCTAGACCACCATTAAGGCTAGACGATCCGAAGATTGACCTGCCACGATTGATCAACCTCATTGAAGACTCCTTCAATCGACCTTTGAATATCGAGCACTATATGAATAGGATCCGCAATAATCTCGCCGGGATCATCGTCGCAGGTGAATACGAGGGTGGCGCCATCCTCACGTGGGAACTCCCTCCGGGCGTGCCAGATGACGGCAGTGAAGAAAGCCGCAGGCGCATGGTTCCTTATCTGGACAAATTCGCAGTGCTGAAGCGCAGCCAAGGCGCTGGTGGAGTGGCTGATATTGTTTTCTCTGCAATGGTGCGCAGTTGCTTCCCCACTGGTGTGTCTTGGCGAAGCAGGAAAGACAATCCCGTTAATAAATGGTATTTTGAGCGTTCTGCGGGGACGTACAAGATTCCTGAGACGAATTGGACGACCTTCTGGACTACGGAGGGGTTGTATGAAGACAAGCAGAAGTTTCGGGATTACGTTGATGTATCTAGGGCTGTACAGCCGAGCTGGGCGGATCTAAACAAGAAAGCAGCTGATTGAATTGAGTCGGTGTTGAAGGTGCTAGCAGAAGGTGGGGCCTGTCTCAGCACACCATCTCAGGCAGTGGTGGCCAGGCGTGTAATCATCCTGACAAGACAATATCACAATCAGAGGATTTGTGGTTCCTACCTAGCATGTCTCAGCCTTATTATGCGAGTCAAAGCTCGAGCATTCACCCAATGAAGGTATCCGAGTCTATCTGATCCTACAAATGGTCGTGTGCACTTGGCCGTGGGCTGTCTGAGCGCCGTGGTTTAGACTGGGCTTCTTCGGTTGGCTTGAAGCTCAGGTCCCATCCATTAGTTTAGGATTTCAATTGGCATTGGCAACGACTGGTGTGAACTTTAAGTCGGGGGTTGCCAAATTCAACACGAAACGGCTATCTAGTTCCAACCTCACCTTATCGCATCCTTTTTTCTCACGTGGCTTGTCCCGTAAACAAGTTCGCGGAGCTTTATCGTTGCTAACTGTTTCAGTCTCATACGAAGGTCATGCTGCTTTGGGCATGTTCATGATTTTCATCGCACAAACATGAAAAGAATTCCTGCGTACAAAGTGTGTGCGAAGCCATGTCTGTCGTCTTTTCAGCTCAGCCCAACCTTGGCTTAACACGTCTGTTGGTGTTATCCACAATCTCTGCCGGTGATTCTAGAAAAATGGCCGCAACGAAGCCTTCAGCCAAGGCCAGTCCAACTGCCGCTCCTCGTACGACGACTGGCTCGATTCTGCAACTCCGTCAAATAGGCTCTCTGCCCGGTGAATCCCTTGCGCCACTCCCGTCGATGCTGCCTCGCTAGCTCTGCACTTGTCTCGAAAGGGCTTCGTGTTAATCAATAGTTTAATATCGACGACATTGGCGCCCCTCCTTGCCCTCCCTGCCCTATTGCACTTCCGTGACGCTATTGTCTCTCATCAATCTTTAGTTTTACGCCTTTCCTGTTGCCGAAACTCACTCACTATTGCTAGTGCTTTCTTATTACTGCATCTTGCTGTGCTGTGTCTTGCTGCGGGCAGCTGCATAGCTTCATTCGCTTTTATACTACTAATCTTCTTGCAAGGAGTCTTCACAGCATGAGAAAGACTATTTACATTATCTAGCTGGTTGCTTATATTGTCACTCGTTTACTCACAGAAATACACTTCGGCCTTCACTGTACCAGCATACACATTTCGAGATGTCTTCTCTCGCCAAGGTCGTCGACCGCCATCGACCATCTCTTACGACTAACGATCTTACGCACTTTTCTACATTTTTAAACACTGTCCAGCACGCACCTCTTTCCGCCAGAGGCAATTTACTTTCAAGCCTTCCATTAACCGAATCTCCATCATATGCACCACTAGACCTATTCTCGACACTGCTTGCAAAACAACCAGGCACCTGGCCGGTCTTCGACCTTATCCTTGCACATTCCGAAGTATGGAAGCACCTTCCCGAGGATGCCAAAGCTGGTCGCCAAACGCCTTACGATGCTCTTTTGCAGAAGAGCTTATTGCAGATCAAGCTATCTTATAACAGCCTTCTTGATCTGTTCACAGCAACCAGCGAAGCCCCAGCAATCTTTGACCCACAAAGTCGGCAATCACTAGCCCACAGACGCTTGTACGACGTTGTGAAGGAATTCCGGCTGCCTGTGCATCCTCAACCTGGCAGCAGGAAACCAGTAGTTGCTGTCGCGCTCCCAAATGGTCCTCTCCTCGGCATTGCGGTTTTAGCAGTCGCTACTTACTACACTGCTGCACCTGTCAATGCTGCGGTCGGAGTGGAACAGTTCAAGGCAGACATACTTCAGTCGGGAGCTTCTGTGGTGCTGGTGGTACGCAGTGATGTGCAGAAGCTGCAATTAAAAGATGCATGGCTCGCTGAAGCTGGTGTGCAGGTTTTGATTGCTGATCTTGCAGGAGATATGACAATGAGGATTTCTGACATTAAAGATTTACCAGTCCCGGCAGCACAAAGTCATACTCCCAACAAAGCTGACGACATTGGCATTCTCCTCTTCACAAGTGGTACTTCTGGCACGAAAAAGCTCGTTCCCATCACCATTCATTCCATCGTTTCTGGTGTGGCGTTTGTGATCGATTCCTGGGGTTTAACTTCAAAGGACTGCTGTCTCAACATGATGCCCTTGAACCATGTCGGTGGTATCGTCCGAAATCTGTTTGCGCCGATTATGGTTGGAGGTTCTACGATATGCTGTTCAGCTTTCGACCCTAATCTCTTTGTCGACATTCTGGAAGATTTGTCGCCGACTTGGTATTACGCTTCACCAACGATGCATTCTGCGATTCTGGACGCAGTAGCTGATCGTCCGGAGGTATTGGCTAGGAGCAATATGCGACTGGTTTGCAACGCTGCTGGTGGTCTTCTCCCTTCATTGGCGATTCGAATCCGAGACACATTCAATTGCATTGTTCTTCCTTCATATGGCATGACTGAAGCAATGCCAATCGCTAGTCCTCCTTTGAACTACACCTTGGATCGACCCGGAACTTCTGGACGCAGTGTCGGGCCAGAAATCGCTGTTCTGGATGGAAATGATAAGCCTGCTGCGTTGGGTGTGGTTGGACAGATTTATGTCAGAGGCGCACCAGTATTCCATGGCTATCTCCAGAAGGACGGGAAAGTTGATAAGTCTGCTTTCAACGCTGATGGCTGGTTTGGTACTGGTGATATGGGATATTTGGATGCTCAAGGCTATCTCTATATCACTGGTCGCTCAAAGGAAGTCATCAATCGAGGTGGAGAGCTGATTTCGCCTTTCGAGGTCGAGGAGGCAATCGTCAAAGCCGCAGCAGCAGAGGATAGTCTACTCTTCGGTCGCGTTTCGCAAGCTCTTGCTTTTTCTGCTCCGCACGACGTATTACAAGAAGTCGTTGGTGTAGTCCTTGTCACTCCTCCAGGAGTACCTCGAGCAGATTTGCGACCGTTGCAAAGTGCTTTGAAGAGCTCGTTGCACTCTGTCAAGGTACCTGTTGTATGTGTCTATATGGATAATGTGCCAAAGAACAACAACAAGGTCCTTCGCATCAAGCTTGCCGAGCGTCTCAACCTCGCCACACTCACCGACAACATCCTCCTCGCAGACCGCCACTTTGACGCTGTCTGCCCAGCACCAAACACAGCGCTTTCTGTACCTATTCCTTGCACACCTTGTATGGTCGATTGTGGCGCCGTCGGCAAGGCTGTTGCAGACTTGGTTCCACAACATATCAGTGCCTACGCTAAGCGATCTGCTCATGATGGCTTTCCAGAAGTATACCTCGCACCTCAAGATGGAACAGCACCTCTCTCCTCTGACTATCTAGAGCCTCTGAAGCTGAACCTGCGAGAGACACTAGACGGCAACCTGTTACCCGAGCACATCCACTTCCTAAACGAGCCTTTTCCTACTGTGTTTGGTGGATACGTGGATGAAGCACGTCTGGAGCAACTCACTCGCATGAAAGAATCTTCGGCGTCAATGGGCTTGATGTCACCTACTGCGCGTAAGGTCTCTGTTGCTATGGCTTCAGTGCTTGGTGCTGATCAGACAAACATCTCATCGACTTCTGACTTCTTCGAGCTGGGTGGTGACAGTCTTCGTGCTGGGAAATTGCTGGCTTTGCTCCGCAAGGACTTTCAACTGCGTCTTCCTGTCGATCTACTGTTCAATCACAGCCAAGTCGAGCAACTCTCTGCACTCATCGACGAGAAACTTGGCAGTTCTGCGACAACTTCGACGTCGAAAGAGGAGAAAGCCCAACCAGCAGCACCACTTCCCGGTGTCAGACGTACTTGCTCGTCCACGAACGCCTTCTTGATGGCAGTGCAATTATTGCCTATTATGCTCTTCTACCCTCTCAAGCGTGCTCTAACATGGACAATCTGGATGTATATCCTCACCGGCACTCAAGTCTGGGCAACTAACGAGTCCATGCCCGGTCGTCTGTTCAATCTCATCTTCTCTCTCGGAGCTGCCAGAGCTATCGCTTCCATGATCGCTCCCATTGGTGCTATTCTCTTCAAATGGGTCGTCATTGGCGTCCACGAAGAAGGCCTGTATGCAATGTGGAACGCATATCACACTAAATGGTGGCTCGTCCACAAAGTCGTCACCATTAGTGGCATGGGCGTGTTTCGTCATTTCAACTGGTCACGAGTATTGTACTACCGACTTCTAGGTGCTACTATTGGCAGGAACGTGACAATCTCGCCGCATGCTACGCTTGGTGAGTGGGATCTGATTGAGCTGGGTGACGATGTCAATCTGGACGCCTGCATTTGCAGACCTTTCGGTGCTGAACGCAATACCAGTATGTATCTTGGTCAGATCGTGCTAGGCCGGAATTGCCATGTCGGGTTGAAGTCGATTGTTGCTCCTGGCGCTACTCTGCCTGATGATACAAGTATTGGGCCCAACTCTTCCAGCTGGGAAGCTGGTGACAGCAACGAAGACAGTCGCAACCTTTCCTCCAGCAAGATCGAGGGCCCACACTGGGCTTTCACCCCACTCATCATCTTTATTCAACTCCTCGTCCAATTTTTCGGCGCAATCCCGTGGATGTGCGGTCTCGTCGGACTAGTCAAAGACCAAGCCATCAGCGAGGCCGCAAAGAGTCGTGGCGTCGACTACATCGTCGTGATTCTGCACTGGTTTTCCACGCCAAAACGTCTTGCATACCACTACTTCGCCTGCGTCCTCAACGCGTCGCTCGGTCCGATCTTCACCTTCGCCATCGTCCTACTCATCAAGAGAATTCTAGACGTGACAATTGGCCCGCTTGTGCCAGGCCCAGCATACCGCCAATCTCAATTGCAGAAATTGCGAAAAGCAATCATGAACAACATCATGTCGAATGGAAAACTGCACAACCTCACCGAACTCTTCGGCCAACATTACGAAGTCACCTCCATCGCCATCCGTCTTCTCGGTGGTAAAGTAGGCCAGCGCGTTTATTGGCCTGGCACTGGACCTACTATTGGCGACTATGACCTCATCGATATCGGCGACGATGTCGTCTTTGGCTCACGGGCACATCTCATTACTTCAGATGGTAACGGAAGCGAAGTCATTCGTGTGGGCAATAATGCAATGGTAGCTGATCGCGTCGTCCTGCTTCCCGGCGTCACTCTAGGCGACCGCTGCACTTTCGGCTCTGGTGGCATGACTACGCGAGGCACCTCATACGCACCCGACACCACCTGGGTTGGCAGCAAGAACGGGGAGGCGATATGTCTGAGTCAAGGAACAGGACAGACTTCTTCGCAAGTCACCATGATGCCGTCAGCGCCACCAACACCAATGGCAGTAAAAGAGGAGAAGAAGTCTTTCTTCAGCATGACACGTTCCTTGTCCAACTTCGACATCGAAATGCAACCACCAAGCGGCATCACGACAATGGTGAATTCGCGCTACAACAGCACGGATAACCTACACACGCCACAACTGTCCTCACACAACAAGAAGAGCTTTTTGCGACGTGGTAGACCGCTGTCGTCACATTCCACCTTGATGAAATCTGCAACGGCAACGCTGTCGCCATTACAGTCGCCCACAGAAACAACAACTGCCCTCCCCTCTCCACCCATCACACCCACAACCCCAACCACTCCCTCCACCACTCAACAACACTCCCCCTTCGGCCGTGCCTTCTACGGCAAACAAGCACCCTACTACGTCTACCCCCTATGGCTCATAATCGCCTACTCACTCACAATCCAAATCGTTACCGCCCTCTACTGGAACATCGCAACCACCACCTCCGTCGTCCTCGTCTCGCACCTCCTCGAACCCCTTTCCCTCTTCGCATCTGCATTCTGGTACCGGCCGCTCACAATCTTCTCCGCCTTCACTCTCTTCATCTCCGCGCTCGCCTCACTCCAAGCCGTCATCGCTCTCGGCCTCGTGGTTGCCGCGAAATGGACGTTGATTGGGAAGAGGAAAGTAGGCAGTTACGACTGGGATCAAAGTAGCTATTGTCAGCGCTGGCAGCTCTTCCTCACCATCGAGAAGCTCCGGCGGCAGTGCTACGGCGGTTATGGCATCTTAGGCTTGCTGACTGGCTCACATTACATGACGATGTACTTCCGCGCCCTCGGCGCCAACATTGGGGCTAACTGTGCGCTTTTCGCCGGCGGATTACCGAGTCTCATGTTCACGGAGCCAGACCTTCTCACACTAGGAGACAGGGTTGTAGTAGATGATGCGAGTTTGGTTGGGCATATCAACAGTCGTGGCAACTTTCGGCTGAATGAGTTGAGGGTGGGGGAGAGAAGTGTGTTGAGGAGTGGAAGTAGGTTATTGAGTGGTGCGGAGATGGGGGTGGAGAGTTGTTTGTTGGAGCATACGCTTGTTATGGCGGGGGATGTTGTTGAGGAGGGAATGACGATGCAGGGGTGGCCGGCGGATGGGGGGTTTACTGGGAAGAGGGTTGTGCTGTAGGAGTCAGTCTTATGGAAGTTGTTGTTCTGTAAGGCTTGGGTTTTGTGAGGAAGAGGAGGAGTAAGATTTGTATCAAGGAGGTGTAGAAGCATACCCTGTAGCTTCAAAAGGTTGGTCTATGTCTTAAGAGCAGGCGAGATCTTAAGGTTTGGATTCATGATGGTGCTGTTGTATTATTAACATGGAATTTTTGTGTCTTTTTCTTTGTTGTTGCGGGTTGGACATTGTATATTTTGGTAGCGTCATTGCATGCATATAGACTTCTTCTTTTTGTATTTGTTCAAACCCTTTCTTGTTCATGTTTTGAGATCAAATAAATTGCATGATGCTAGAATCAAGGAAGCATAAGCCTAGCTGCAATCACAGTGCTGATGTGGAAGATATCAAGCTCTCGTCTGAGATTGAGAGTGCTAGGCAATGTGATTGTGATATCAGTGTACTGAGTATATGTTAATTGGATCCTCATTGGCACGCAAGCAAAGCACAGATAAAACGGCAATATAGATCTTGAACCAAGCATGGGTGCAATTCATTAATAATTGATTAATGTCTCTAATCACAAAGGTCATCCTCCCAAAGCAATGCTGTATGTTACACCGTCCTAATAGCTCAGCATTCAGAGCAATGCAGCTAAGCCAACACCCATGCCTAGCAAAGCACCAGCCCCAACAACTCCAGTAGCTCTAGCAGCCGCACCCTTACTGGGACTAGACGCAGCCGCACCAACGGAAGCTGTTCCAGAAGTAACACCATTCTGTGTAATCAACGCACCAGTAGGAACAGCAGAGGTAGCGGCGTACGCACCCGTCCTTGTGCTCTGAGCACCACCAGGGAATGGATTGCTAGTGTATGAAGCACCAGCGGCTCCACCAGTAACAGTGGTCGAGACACCAGGAACACCAGCAGTACCACTTGGAATCTCTTGAACGTTGCTGCCAGTGGCGTTGAAGTTTGTGTTTGCAAGGGAGATTAGCTTGTTGTCGAGATCATAGACGACGTATGCGCTGCGAAGGAAGGTGTCACCAAAGAGGACTGGGTCGTCATCGGCAGGTTCGATACCAAACTCGCAAGCGGCCTTGCCATTAGAGAAGGTCGCCTGTCTGCCATTGTTGTCGACGAGAGGAATAAAGAACTCGTTGAGAGGAACGTGAATGATAGGTCCGCCGGTGCCGCCAAAAGCAAAGTCGAATGTTGCATTTGTTTGACCAACAGCACAATCTGCAATGTACACACCTACTTGGCTGTTATATTGAGCAGCTACTTGGCGCTGGATCTGAGCGAAGAGCGCATTCGGAACGAGGGTAAGCGAGGTACCAGAATCGAGAATGGCTTGTTGACTGTAGCCTGATGCTGTGAAGCCACCAGCTGGTGTACCACCGTTCTTAGTGATGGTGAACCCGGTGAATGCAACAGAGAATGAGGTATATGCGCCGCTGTACTCGTCTTGCTCAATCGGAAGTGTGATGAGTGGAGCGTGATACTTTGCAGAATCGACACCACCAAAGAGGATGGAGCCTGTTTCTGCGTTCAAATCATCGAGCCAAAGACTGTAGGCGTGGGAATTTATCTTCTTTTGCGTAACCATCTGATCAACAATGGTAGGGTATGTAGGGCAAGGACCGGCTGCGTTGCAAACGGCCTCGTCCAGGGCAAATCCAACTCCCATGATACCAGTACCGATAGTCGTGTCCGTAGCAAGACCCATCTCAAGATTAGTCAGAGTGATACCACCGACGCTGAGGTTGTCAGTGAAGTAGTTTCCAGTGGAGCCAGTCCCGTCTACGTATGTGATGTTGAAGATGGTGCTAAGGGGTTTGTATGTTGATGATGATGACGGCGTGAATGTTCCTCCTTCGCAGTTGTAGTTGTTCTGCTGACAAAATTGTGCTGAGCTGTCAGACATCCAGACATCACTACTACCAGTGTCTACCTGCATCTGGATTGCCTGACCAGGTGTTCCGACAGATACGTTGGCATAGTAGAGAACCTGCTCATTTCCGAGTGTGACGGCGACGGTGCCTTGACGCTTCCTCAGCGCAGGACTCTTCTGCTGGCGCACTTTCTGGAAGGGATAATGGATGACATTCTGGCCAAGGACAGTAGCGGTCTCGATGGCGAGGAGAGAGTAGGCGATTGCTGCCTTCATGGTGATGAGATAGATTCGTAGTTAGCAGTCGATGATGAAATGGTGCCAGATGAGATGCAATGTAAGGTGTAGCACCGGAGGATGGGGAGGAGGAGGAGGAGGAGGAGGTGATGTGGCAGAGAGGAAGAGAGGAGAAGAGGATGATATATGCTTGTGTGGCGGATGGGTCGGCAAATGCAAAGTAAAGTGCAGAATGAATTGGAAGATGCAGAAGTGAAGGCAGGATTCAAAAGACAAAACAAATCAACAAGATGACGATGACGACGCTCAAGGAGGCAAGCGCGCTTACCCCTGAGTCGATGTGGCACCATTACGACACCAACAGCGAGGCTCAGTCTGCTATCAAATTTTGCACAGCGAAAGGCCGAGTACGAATGGCCACGAATCTTTTCACTTTGCCGCGAATGAGTTGTTCTATTTATGCATATATGATACATGAGATGACAGTTCCCGAAGCACAAATTAGCAGATGTTCGATCAACAGATCTGGTGCACGTGGAGGGTCCTGTCGAGCTTATATAGTTCTAGTCTTTGCAAAGTTGTGAATTTACGATATGGAGCTGAATGGCTGTTCACATCTTGACGAAACACCATACTCGATCATCCACGTCATGTCTAGTGTTTCCAAACTCACAGCATGCAAGATGACTCTGTAGCACGGCAGCCAACAATCCCTGCTTCCTCACGTACATTCATCGCCTATACGCCAAAACACAACCTGTACTAACATTTCCACAGATCGACTACCCACCGTCTCCGCCTCTCAAGCCTTCTTCTCCAGTACCAAGCCCGATGACCAAAACATAGCCTTCGGTCTACCTCGTCTCGATGCGCTACTAAACACACGGCAGGCGCAAGTTGTTGCGACCACGACACAAGATGCGCCAAAAGGGATTGAGCGCGGGAAGATAACTGAGATATATGGTCCTCCAGGCGCAGGCAAGACTGCTCTATGGTCAGCATGTCTGCAAAGAATACGACAGGCAAGACGAATGCTAACATGACAAAGTCTACAAGCAGCAGCCAACGCGCTCCAAGCAGGTGATCAGGTCGTCTGGATAGGTACATGCTATTCTCTCCCTTCACACTTATCCCAACTAACCACAATTCCTTCATAGACGGCGCATCCAAACTTCCCATCCCACGCCTCACATCCATCCTCTCCCACCACGACGCCACAGCCTCACCACTCAAGCAATTGACACACTACCACACACCCACCCTCGCCCACCTACTCGCCCTGCTATCTGCGCCCCTTCCACCACACACCACACTCCTGATAATCGACGCGCTGTCTCCCCTCATCGAACACGCTTATCCTCGCAACATCTACGACGACTATTCGCACAACAAGAACAGCACGAACAAAAACGACAACACTAAATGGCTTTCTGGTCGTCGTAACGCTGTTATTAATGAAGTAGCAAGTCGATTGAACAAACTAGCCGCGGTACAGAATATTGCGATACTAGTAACGAATCAAGTCATGACGAGAATCAAGCGTGGTGAGGAAGCGATTGTGGCGCCGATATTGGGAGGCCAGGAGTGGAGTTCGGCGATGGGCGCGAGAGTGGTTGTGTTGGCTGATTTTGCTGGTGGAGGTGGTGAGAAGAGAGTTGTGAGATTTGCCGAGGTCGTGAAGGGTGGAAGTGGTGGTGGTGGAGGTGGGGTTGTGGGGTTTATGGTGAAAGAGAATGGGGTGGAGGAGCTGGGTGATTTGGGTGGAGAGAGCGCTGATTTGGTGGTGAGGACGGGGAGAAAGAGAGGACGAGATGAGGTTGACGGAGGCGATGAAGATGAGGATGGGTCGAGTGAGTATGGGTGGGCGGAGGATGATGAGGATCCGCTGGCTGCTGCTGGGTTGTTACTTGAATGACGAGATATTGTGCTTGACGCTATAATAAACTGTCTCACATACCATGCACAAGCATGGAAGACGACTATGAGTCCAGGCGAACTATCTCAGCAAGAGACAAGCAGATCACACGCACCGTCCAGCAACCAGAGTGATGAAGATGCCCGTGTGTAGTGTGCTGGAGGTAAATTGCCTCGTCAAGATGAATTGGTTTAGATTGGTGTCTCAATCTGTATTGATCTGAGAATATAGGCGATGAAGATTCGTAATGCATCGTCGTTTGTTGTGCTACGATGGCTGGCGATCCTTTCATTGCTCTCTACCTCTCCAATCATCCCTTCACTTCAGGGCGTAGCATTGCCAGCTGTATCCCCTCCCACGTCACCATATGCGTCCCAACCTCTATGGTCGAGATTACGCTAGTATACTAACGCATCTATAGGAGGTAGTTTCTGCCAATGCTTCGTAGGTATATCGGCGAGACCTTCGAGGTTGATAGATGCTCTAAGTTAGCTCCGGTTAATGTTGTCTGTGTTATCATAGGCAGCGTTGCTGACCGCAGCCTATGCATTATTAATATAGTAGCATGAGAGGTATTTTGGGGAGGCTGCTCTGAATTATGCTGTAAGTATACTGCGCTCAAGCTTGCCAATGACGTGGGAAATGATACAAACAGTACCAGCTTCTTGGAGTAGCCGTTGGAGCCGTGGACGAAACAACCATCGTACTTAGCATCGACGAAGATGGTCTCGTCAAACATCTTTACAAAGATGTACCTGCTGTCGTTTTGGTGGAGTTTACAAAACGCATCCACGTATGCCCAGCCGATCTCAATGTCGACAACGCTTAAGGCACTTTCCTGGATCTTGTGCGCTTGACGTACTTGGATATCAACGATATCTTCCTGCATCGCATAGTATGGTTGCTTAAGCCCTTTTCCTCCTTCTTCCTGCTTACCGGAATCCCGTGGTGGGGGAGTTGGCGGCAATAGAGGTCGGCTTTATTGTGTTCTCTGAGGTCTGGGAAGATTTCTCGCAATCCACTTCGCTGTCCTGAGATTGTTATCACAGCAGTAAGCGATGTATAAGTGGGAAACTGAATTGGTCGAACATTAGGGAGCACCCTCTCCCTCCCTCCACAGCACGGCCCCAGATCGTCATCCCATATTGCGCTCGGCCCACTCTCCACGTCCCGATCCCCCATTGGACCTACTGCAAAATCGATAAACTCCTGTAGTGGCTTAAACTGGTCGACGTTCGGGACCAAGTTTACAACTTTGCCTGTTGGTAGGCGAAATGTGCTGCTGGCGACAAAATCGCCGCTTTCTTCGATGGCGATGCTGACTGATGAGCACGTAGAATTCATCAATATGGCATCCAAGACGTTCACCCAACGTCCACTATACCTGCTATATCAACTGTACTAGGTGTGAGGAGTGCTGCAGGCACTAGACAATCGAGACACTAGCAGAGTGCACATTGATCCCAGGATAGGAGTACGGGCGCATTCTGGGAATAAGTTCGAAAGACTTTGTGCAGCAAGTTGACTTGTGAGGTGTGCCCATCCTGGAAGATGAAACACGGCCACTACATTTGAGTCGATCTTCCAACTCTAGATGTTTTCGAGGTGTGAGGAGTGCTGCAGGTGCTATGTAACCGAAACACTAGCCTAGTGCGCACCGATCCCAGGATGGTAGTACAGCATTATGGGATAAGATTTAGAAGATTTCACGTATCAAGTTACCTTGTAAGTTGTACCCAGCCTGAAAGGCATAATACGGCCACGAGGACGAGTATTACTTCACTAGCTGAGTAAGACCGGGTGTCATGTGCCTTTCACACCGTGTTGATTCGCAAGGTACAGGTGTGACAAGTGCTGGACTTCTTCCTGTTACTAGAGAAGGGCGCAAATGTACTAAGATCCCACACTCGAGGTTTAGAGGATATCTGATGCATTAGAGTGTTTTTTGAAGAAGTTGAGTTGTGGGGAGTGCCCATCCTGACAGATACTTTAGAAGATTCCATCTCAAAGACGCAATCTCAAAGACGCAATCTCAAAGACGCAATCTCAAAGACGCAATCTCAAAGACGCAATCTCAAAGACGCAATCTCAAAGACGCAATCTCAAAGACGGAATCTTCAATATAACATTCTTAGAGATGATTTTTCCAGGGATAACACCTCAACAGCGATGTTCTCAGCGACAACAGCCACAAGCACGATAGTGTCAAAGACAACCATCTCAAGTTGCTATCCTCAAGATGCCATCTCAAAGACGCAATCCCAGAGAGGCAAACTCAACGATGATATTCTCTGCGACAACAGCCACAAGCACGACAGTGTAAAGATAACCATCTCAAGATGCAATCTCAAAGATACAATTCTAAAGAGGTAAACTCAACGATGATATTCTCCGCGACTACAGCCATAACAGTGACAACCTCCATGGTGACAGTCTCAAAGATGCAATCTTAAAGATGGAATCTCAAATATGCGACCTTAGAGGAACAATGTTCTGCTGGAGGGGGATACTGAAAGGCTATCCTTACCTCTTTCTTCTGCTTCTTCTCCTTCTTTGCCTTAGGGGCAACTTCGCCCTCAGCCTTGCGCTTCTGGGGGCCGGGGGGAGCACGCGAAGGGCACGCGAGCGGGCACTCGACGGCCACGAGTGGAGGAGGAGCGGGAGCAGGAGCGGGAGCAGGAGCGGGAGCAGGGGCGGTAGGGAGAGGTACGGTCTATTTTATGTTAGTCATGTTAATAAAGTACAATATTTTGGTGAGGATATCGACTTCACACTTACATTGTAGTTATTGAAGACACCGCTAGCAGACACATTGACTATTACGGCGGCGGCGGCGGAAGCGGCGGTGGCGGGAGCAAGGGTTTAAGGAGCTGTGGCACTCCTCTTCTTGTTGTTCTTGTTGTTGTTGTTGCGCTATTCAGCAGAATTAGTTTTGAGTACCAAGTTATCATTGCGTGTGTAAGAGACTTACTGCCATCGTGACTACAAGTGTCACTTTTAGGGGTGAGTAAAGCTGTTCAATTTGCGTTCAGTAGATGAGGACGTACAGGTGAGAATGGGTTGGTTGATGTTGTAAGAGCAAGAGAAAGGAGACGATTTTAGCCTACCACAAAGGGATCTGGGGGATGCAGTGGTGCGTTTGGGCAGATCAATGTCATCGCGCGCAGAATTTCTGCGCCTCTCCAACGACCTGAACAGGTATGGTGAGGGATCCATCGCAGAACGATGAGAACACGGAAGGCAGGGAACAGGAATGGACCAATTGATGTGGCGGTACCTTTCCTGGGACGCCGGAATGGACCAATTGATGTGGCGGTACCTTTCCTCTTGATGCTCTTGATGCGCTCTCCTGCCAGGAATGAACCAATTGATGTGGCGGGTGCGTTCCGGTGGATGCGTTGAAATGGATGATCTGATTATCATCAGATGTGGTTATCGTTTGACGATGCAGCTAGTAGAAGGCTGGGCTTGAGTCTTCCATACAGTTAGCATTTACCAAGAATCGAGGTATACGGCCGGAGCAGGTTGCAATCGTAATCCTGCGGATTTTCAACACACTATCACATTTCGATAAGACATCATGCTATGGTGGGAGGTTCCGGGAATGGACCAATACCTCCCAAAGACTGTGGCACGAACCTAACCTCGACATTAGCTGATTTTTGGGCTAACCTATTCTGGCTTTTTTAGCAGATGCTTTCGATCAGGGCGCTTGACACCAGGATGGCATGCCGTGTAGTGTTGTGTCATGTGGTTTGACATCACCCTCGGAATAGCGAGTGCCTTTCGCGCTTGGAGCGAGAGGTGGGGATCCTGTGTCCTTTACACCGTCTTGTTACTTTAGAGTATAGGTGTAGCAGGTGCTGGACGTCTTTCGGGAAGTAGAGAAAGTCACAGACCGCAGAATCCCGATACTAGTGATCTCAAAGATCTTTGATTCGATAAAAGAGTACTTCGTGTGGATTTAAGTTGAAGGGCATGCCGGGTCGAAATATTGTCGAAGCATGAGGCAAACGCTCAACGAATCCTGTGATCTTTTCCGCGTAAACAACACTCTTGTTGCATTCTCTTGAGGTCTTCCGTCTGGCACAACACGAACAAAGCATTATGGAAAGACTTCGGCAGCTTCCGGCGTAGCATGCTATATTCGTCTTCGAACACAAAGTTATGTGGAAATTCGAACGATGTAGACCAGGATGCTTGTCTGCCAGATTGCAATGCCTGATACAGCTTATCCTTTGGACGTCTCGCCCATGTTGAGGAATCTTCATGCTCGTTTTGACGCCTTTGCTTGTCACCTGTTGATCCGCCATACATAATACACCTCTCGTCGGCAGTTCGTCCGGGCGCAACAGCCATGAATGCAGCGCGCACGTCGAATCAGCAGGCAGCGAAGGCCCAATTGCTCTCATCTCCTAGGCAGAAGGACACGAGCATGAACTCACTTTGTCCTTGACGCTTTGGTGTGTCTTCTCTGCAACTATAATAATAGTGTGTAGAGTGTCAGTGCTCTTCCTCAGCAGGCATCTTATGTCTAGATTCGCTGCATCTCAGACGGTTGCTCCAGGTAGTTGAGGTCTGGGTGGAAGGTCCGGGTTCAGTAAAGATGATTGTGCCGACCATCGTAATACTTGGAGAGGTCGCTCTATGTCGGGATGCGGTATAAATCTCTAGAGACACATTGTGGATCGAGCAAGGAGAACTTTGCAGGCTGTCTTGTTGAAAGGCGTGTGACGACTACCGCAGTAGCAGGCTGGTCTACGCCCAATGAGTCGGAGACAAAACTGGAATCGGTAATATTCAAGGTGAATACCGTGAATTGGGTGACTAGTTTGAGTCCGGCAGGTCCGCGTCATTCAGCTGTCCGGCCCACAAGGGTCTTGAAATATACAAATGTACGGTGTTGCATCAAATCCATGCCAGCAGCTCTTGGATTCACCAAATTCAAAGAACCAGAAGAGCAGAGCGAAACCCATAAATAACACTAGTACGTTCTCCAAAAGTGAAAGAGAAGGTTGAGTTGACACATCTCCTGCGGAGACTAACAAACGCAAGTTTTTATATCATCGTCTTCTTCGCGAATGGTTGAAAACCACATCTTAACGAGTCGTTGGCGTCTGGCTGGTGGGCTATGCCCTCGTCGTTATCAGCCTGTTTCAGCTTGATATCGTATCGACAGAGTTTCACAGGAGAAAGCCATGAATAAGGAGTTATCGAAGTATGCCTCAACGTTCTACTAAGCTTGCTGATATGGTGTAACAGCAGATGACTGAGGGTACAGTAGGCAAACGTCTAAGCCATTTGAAGAGGTCGCCCTGTCTCGATACACAGTAATACATCTCTAGAAGTACGTTGCGGAATCAACATAAGTGAGGTTGAAGGCTGTATTGGTCTACCTCGACGAGAGGAATAAAAATTATAGGATAGCATGCAAGATTAAGGACAGCCGCGAAGCGGCCGTCGAGCGAGCGCAGCGAGCGCTCCCGATTTGAACGGATAACCTTTCGATGTCACAGATCTGAGAGACTGAAACTGGAGTCGAACGCGGTACCGGCTATGTAGGAAGTTAGGATCGAGTAACAAGATCCTTCACATACAGACGGGAAGTACGCTAAAATCTCAAGGTGATGCTGCTCAATGTTCTATCGCTCACAGGAATCAGGTATTCGAGGGAGAGTGAAAGTTTGTAAAGCCTCCTAACTCGTCCTTATCATCAATCCAATTAGGACCGCTGGCGCAGTAAGTTAACATCATAGAATACAGGCCATATGCTCGGTTCTAACTTCCTAAATAGACGGTAGCGCGTTCGACTCCAGTTTCAGTCTCTCAGATCTGTGACATCGAAAGGTTATCCGTTCAAATCGGGTGTGGTTCAATGCCTCAGGCCTCTTCTTTTGCCCTTTTTTGCATCGAACATTGCTCAATCCGTCGACTGGCGTCGATTGCCGTGGTCTGCAACTTTTTGCTGTTTTTTGGCGTTGTGTTGTGCGTGCACGGAATTTTGAGACTGCCCCACATTACTGATAAGCTTGGTCGTCCTGATTGTCAGGGTCCGGCTGGTTAGGGTTAACATACGGCATGTCTTGACATGTGGCTGTAAAGTCAAAAGCAACACACATCACATAACTAGAGGTTTCGTCTACACCAGGTACTCATGATTCTATAGCTACTATGCTGAAGTATAGTGGCGAACTGGTGGTATCACATCGCCGTCTTGATTGGACAACCTTGAAACTGTCACTGGAGACTGGGAAGCGCAAGTGACGTGACGAATATGTACAGCTAATCGACACTTGATTGACAACTATGGCTGTTCAACTTGTATTCATTGGCCAACAACAGTACCCTTCTCCTTTGACCTGAAATATACAAGCATCACTCTCCGCAGACAGCGCCAATAGCACGTTCCATCGCTCCCACCCAAATGCCTCATCTCTTGAAAATGCTCAAGGACTTTACCATTGATGCACGAAGCAGAGCTCCTCACTCCACGACGTACACAATGTATAGATCGTCGATACCGGTGCCTAGTGGTGCCTGTTCCTTTATTTTATCCCAGGCAGGCATCTGTAACGATAGTTAGCTATGCTCCGATAAAACAATTCGCGTCTTTTCAATCTCACCAAACCAATTTGCATGATACGACTCAGCTCGGCACGATCTGGTTTTGGAGTGGACGGGTGGAAGGCATCCCAATACCAGTACATCCAAGATATAATCGACCTCTGACAATCATGTATTGTTATGCGATATTCATCCTCCTTCACCAAGCTGCCAGGAGTTGCATTCACGACCAGATAAGCCGTGAATGCGGCGATGTGGCGGAATAGTTCGCTTCGGTCGACTGGGAAACCAATTTTGTCGTCATCGTCGTCGTCGGTTTCCGGAGCCAGCTTCTCGATATAGCGAATAAAGTCCCGATACATGGCGAGGACTTTGATGTCGCTGTTCGATTTGGGTTTTGCATCTGCAAGTGCAGCTGCGCGTTTCGTGGCGAGCTCGTTGAGAAATTCGTTGATTTCACAGATCTTACGAATCTCATCTTCCGTGTTCGGCGGTGCGTGGTTGATGTGCGGAGGTATGAAGGTGAGGAGGGAATATAACTTCTTTGAAATTCTGTGGCTAGCGAAAACAAGGAATCAAGAAGTTTGTGATGGAGATGATGTGAAAGAAGAAAGAAAGCAGATCTGTGAATGGTAGGGTCGACGGCGCTTAGCTGACGCGATCTAAGCACAATCTGAAACATCATCGTCATAGTGAAATAGCTTTACGTTTCCTATTGCCCTTTCAGCTTGGCACGCCAGCGTCCGATACCTTCACCCTCGTTCCTTTTTCTTCTAGGAATTTAGACAAACCATGTAACAAGACATCGCTTCAGCCATACCCAACAGGCTGCTAGGCATGTCCAATCATGGCCCAATCATTTGATACCTCGGCCGCCGACATTCCTGCCACCGAGATCACCATTTTGCACGAAAACACTCCAAGTCGCGTTGAGGCCACAACAATGCGAATGACTACAACAGCGATATCCTCGAAACAGCAACGTTCTGGTCGCATCGCTATCCGGAACATCCAGTGCCTGGTTTTGCAGTCGTGCAGCACAACTTAGCAGCTTTAACTTCTGTCGCCGTGCGTTTGTGCAAGGACGTACACGAAATGTCAGCCAGGTGTCGAACGATATTCACGAAGATTTATAGCTTTCTGACTAACACTTGAGACTTAGACGTCATGCTCTTCATCAGTCAAATGATGAGGATGATGATCAGAACGAGACCGAGTCTGCGAACGACAACGACAATAATAGCGATCCCGACCAAGCACTACCCAAGAAGAAGGAACAATTGTCCAGCGATCAACAGACACACATCAATCCTCTTCGCCTTCTCGCAGATCCTACAACCCCTCAGCCTATAACCTACCTGCCGCTCCCAAGCTCCTGGCGCTTCCCCATCAACCCGTACATTCGACTCAGCACGTGGCAGGACAACAACACTCCTCCTCCACCTGGAGTGCGTGCAATGACCGCTGAGCAGCTTCTAGCCGAGTACAGAACTGCTGACCATTCGATTCCAGCACACTGGACCAACTGCATCGACGCCTATTCTCTTGACGAATACTTGGAGACGGCGATAGAGTCTGTTCCAGTTTCACTGGCTGCTGTTGTCGAAGATATTAGGGCTCCTTTGATGGACGATTATTTGTGCAATTTGTGAGCCAGCCGGCTTCGATTGATGAGCTGTCTGTTCTGTGTTCGTTGTTGTTTGTATCCGCTTGGTTGCGAAGTCTTTTGGATGGACGAGGTCGGAAGATCTTGTGCGGCAGCAAGAGCAACGGGATGGGAGGGGTAATTATGATGATGAGTTCATAAAGTAGAATGTGGCAGAAGCCGGGAGTCGCCATGAGCATGGTTATGGAAACAGTATCAAACCCGTCATAACTTCATCCTCATACGATATCCAAAACTACATTTCCTCTCAAGTACAAAATTCTCCAGTCCCTTCACCATCAAAACAATCAAGTACAATCTGCGCCGCAGTAGCATTATGTACCGGATACGTCGCATGCAGTCCAGTCCATGCATAACTTCGTATCAGCTCTCCATTCCTGCAAATATTCTGCTCGTAAACAACATCCAAAGGTCCTGGCTGATCTTCAGCATCAGCTTCTCTGCAAACGCCTGTGGTGTTATGAACGCCGTCCATTGCAGGGAAATCTACGGGATGGTCGAGAACGGATGCGAAGAGTCGATGGGCGTCAAATACAGAAGCGTGAGCATCTGTGTGGTTGGCGCGGAAAGAGTAGAGCATGTCGTAGATTCGGCTGTTGAAGGCTGATATGTCGGCGATGGTGTTGAGATGACGTTGGGCATACCAGGGGTCGCTGATATCGATGATGGAGCGGTCGAATGGTGGGCAGGTAAGGATGAGGAAGTTGCGTGCACCAGCGTCGTAGAGCTGGAAGGATGTCAGATGAGTTTGATGAATAACGAGTGGCCTACTGCTGTGTCTTACGGTATTCAAAGACATCATATAAGATTCAAATATTTCTTGCAAAGGAGCTCGGACATACTCCTCACCATGTTCTGCCTTGAAGTGGTTGATAGCAATGTCGTTGACCCCAAACCAAAATGCAAACAGACTCTTCTCCGACTTCCAATCAAATCCTGGCGCATCTGTCCAGTCTCCGTACGATCCTTGAAAGTCATTGACGAAGTCTTTCAAAGATGAGCCCATAGCGTATGGATGAATAAGTGCGCCATCCACCGTACTCCCTCCAACCCCAAAATCTACAGCGCGTATCTCTATCTTGTTGTAGGCTTCAGTCAAGAAGGTTATCCAATTCGGCTTCGTCCTGTAGATATATCTTCAGCAATGTTTCTTGTCCCATCTTGCTTGATGTCCCTCCTACCTATATCTGTCACCTTTGGCAGAGTTTTGAAGGGAGGTGATTTTATCGAGCTATCCTTCCCTACTATTGTCGCGAGCAGTGTGTGGCATAGCACGACTACACATCGGCTCGAGGTAGCTTGACATGCAATGCAGTAAGATCCATCATGCAAGCATTTCCACCCGTTTGAGCCCGCGCTTAGCGCTTAGTGACGCCTGCTAGTTCATTTCGACAGCTGATGACCCAAGTATCTGCTTCATCACTGCTCTCTTCTTTCGACGACATTGCAAATCAGCCTCCATGAGCATTGTGAAAGAGACAAGGATGGAAGATGGCTTGAAATTATGTGGACTATCATTACTGTCAAGAGACCTGAGCAATGTCGCAAACGCATACTGTAGCAAGTACTCTCTCAAACCTGTTTCCGAATATGGTAGTAGAGCTTGAATCCAAGCGAATCCCCGTAATGGTCTGCCTGGCACAACTACAACTTGTCAAATGCCCTATCCGTGTCACACAACGACCTCGAACACAATTGCTTGCTGTTCCACTCGAGCACTTTACTATCTGCCACATACGAAATCCTGAAAGTTCCTTGCTGGGTCGAACACCATTGCGGTTGTGATGCTGTGGAGGTCCGACAACTCTTTCGTCGCGCATACCTTCCTACAGTGCCAACTCCTTTTGGGATCTATGTGAATACGCGCCACCCTAATCAAGGTTAGTCATTGTCACTTCGAAAGGAAAAAGAACACCTACAAATCAAGCTGCAGTTCTAGTTGATGTTAAGACGGTATTATGCTGCCTGTGAAGAAGAAGAGGAAGAAGAAGTACTAAGTTGGGTTCTGTGGTTTGGTCGCACTGCACAGTCCCGAGCTGGAGGGTTGAGGATGTTGGCGAGGTCTTCTGCCTCGAAGTATCGCGCAACTCCTCGTAAAAGGAGCGTCATGCAGGCTTGTTGATGAGCTCCAAGCTCCGGTGAATACATGTGCACGTTAGACTTGGCCGTAGGTGTGCTACTGGTGGTGGTGGTGGTGGTGGTGGTGGTGGTGGTGGTGGTGGTGGTGTGCTGCTGGCTGTGCTGCTGCTGGCACAGCAAATGCCGGTGGTGGTGCTGCAATTGTGTTTGCGGATGGCAGAGGTACGTAAGCTAACCACAAATACTGTTACCACAAATACTGTTGAGTTGGGCCTTGCTGCGGGAGAGGTTGTGCAGGTTGCAGATGTTGCAAAGGCTGTGTCGAGTGTGTGACAATATCCTCCACTCTTTCAGGTGGCTCATCCTCGCTACTGCTTGACCTTGTTCCTTGCCTTCTTCTCTTTCGGAGTAGCCTAGCGGCTAGTGAAGTCATCGGTGAGACGGCATGTATCCTGCAAGCATGGAAGGAGGATTTTGTCATAAAGAGCATGGAGGGGGCGTCGGCTGGAGTGAGAGTGCTGACACCAGCAGGCTAAGTGGACTGTTAGCATCAACGACACCTCGCATGAGCTTGGGTTTGAGATACTCACTGACATGGCTCAGCTCGTGACTGGAAGACGCAGGAGCTGTGATATAATATATATAGAATTGACGATGAAGTCGAGGCGACGCAGTGTGCAATACTCAAACAGGCTGGCCTAAGCTTTCACCAGTGTGAGCCGCCAGATCTTTTGACCGGCCTATGCTCTGCAATCAATGGCACTATGCCTACAAGGATCTTCGCCGATGGAGTGTTTCCTGCAAGATACTAACATATTGACAGCATTGAGTCTTCATCTTTCGTAGAAGATGGGCTGAAAGTCATGTCAGTTCGAACCCTGACACTCCTGCGGCGGAGGAGGCATGTTAATCTGGCCATAGCTGAAGACAGAGGGCTGGAAGTGCAAGGCTAGTCGAGATCAAAGTGAGTTGTTGTGTGAAAATGTTGATGAAGGACTGAGATGAGGCAGAAAAAGTTGTTAAAAGAAAGAGGGCAAGATTAGTGAGGTTAATATAGACGTCAAGACTGCTGCCAAAAGCACACAATAGGAAGCCAGGTCCCAGTGCTTGTTAAGTTGTCTTTGGCAAACCATACTGTTATTGTTTGACCAGCAGCCAGATCAATAGTGATAGCACCATGGACATGCATTCACCTTCGAGTTTGTGGATAACCAAGACGCGATGACGACAGGAGACAATGTGACAAACATCGTCCACTTCAGGAATAAGGATCGTACTACAGCAAGATAATTCATGTGGTTTCTACACAATGATGAGCATCACCACCCAAGAAATGCATAGAAGCACATAAACAAACCTACTCATGTGAATCGTAGCCGATTGATCCATACCACATAAAGCAAGTCACACTCGAATTGCATCATCGATGAATCAAACCTACTTCCAAGAAAGCATATCTTCGTGCATATCGTGTTACTTGGATCAGGTCACAACCAGACCAAACTTGATCAAGCTGACTGCACCCTCTGGCCAGGGAGTCTTTGTAAACGAACCATGCGTGCCTCGGTAGCCCCATACTGGCCAACTCTAGCATTCCCACAGCAGACATTCAAGACCAGGTCTTCTAAAGGGAAGACGCTCTGCAAGGCATATTTGTGTCCAGATATCGTACTTGCGGCTCCGCCGCAAGTCCTCTATCCAGCGCCCTCTCCTTCTCTTCTCTCCTCAGCTCTCTTTAGTACGTTCTCCCCTCTCTCTACAGTTGCAATGGTCTGTCGCTGATTGTTATTTCCACTAAAACGGCAAAGAGTAATATACTCTGTGTTGTTAGGTGGTACAATCATACCCTCATCACAATGGATATGCCATCAATGTAGTGTGGTCATAAAGTGTCCATATTATAGCGCGGTGTCCCAGTGACCCTGGCACGAAATAATATTGGCTCAAGGATTTTGTTGACCCGCGCTACGCCCGCTTGGGACTAGCAATAATGAGCACAGACCATAGCGAAATTTCTTATATAAACCTATCCAGCGCCCTCTCCCTCTCTTCTCTCCTCAGCTCTCTTTGGTACGTTCTCCCCTCCGCCTACAGTTGCAAAGGCCTTTTCGCTAATTCTTATTCTCCACAGCCTTTTGGCTTAGATCAAGTGTAGTATCTGTTCTTTTCAGGTATGTTTTATCTTTACATCACATTACTTTTCAAGTCATTCACTAACAAACCCACAGTTTAATCTCTGAAACGTCACTACGGTGACATTTTCTTGATTATCTTATTTTTGGCCCCGGATCTGTGACCTCTGTGCTTGCGCATGTTACAGGTCATTGTGTCGCCTGTATAACACTGCCTCAGGCCGATGCGAACATGTTTTTTCATCTTTGTTTGAGCTTGCGAGCTTGCCTTGGAGGAAGAGTTTCCGTTTGCCTGCCTTTATTCGTTGTCCGCGTAAAATAATCATCCTCGATGATGAGCCACTCTTCACCTCACCTCATGCAAGAAACTATTGACAACAGTTCATAGACCAGTGCTCTGCACTGCTCAGTGATCTCAGGTGGAAGTAAATTGATATTATCATATGCATTATTGACTAGGTACGTCTACTCCAGTAAGTGGTATCATCCATTCGGCGCTCTTGAGTCTTGACAGCATTGTGCACACTCATGGACAACCCTTTCACGTCCGTCGTCTCCAACTACTCCCGCGCAACCCCAATATGCTGGTCCAGCCAACATCGCTTGTTTCCAACCTCTCTTGCTTCAGCGAGCTGATCTAGACAACATTATTGCTTATCTCCCCTTCTCCGCGTGCATCTCAGCGAGGTAATCTAGACAACATTTCGTTCGGCCAACTTCCATCAACTACGTATCCCCTCCCTTTTGCTTACTCTCGTCGTCACACGTCTGTATCTTTGTATCTTCCTCCTCCTTGGCTATATGCCGACACTCATCGTATCGTATTAGACGTTTGTTGAGTCGATGCGCAAACTTTTTTCCTCCAGCTCAACATGGCTATAAACATGCTCACTCACCCTTGGCACTTGACATGCGCCCAAGTTAGCCAAGCAATACCTCAAGGCTTCGATAGCGGCTCGAATATAATATGGATTGGCGAGACGAGGCAACGGATATCTTGTGCCGTGCCAAGGGTGTGATTGGTGATGCTATGTATCTCCCATGTGTTCGCGCCGCAATTTTGCAGGGGTCGGGCCTGAATTCTACCTGATATTGAGACCTTGGCGATGGATTGGTTGCCGTCTTGGTATGGAGATTTTTGGGCGGAGTTGTTGTGATACTTCTTGTTCTGTTTTGTGGTGTTGTTGGTGTAAATGCTCGGTATCGGATGTTGCGGTGATGTCTCGGTCGACAACTGCAAAATTCATATCTGGCAGCGGGGTAATCATCTAAAGAAGTTCGACTTCATAGTTCCATTGCTTGTCGAGCTATTCAGAGACAGCCGATATGGCCATAAGTTCGAATGCCTCTATCCAGAGCTACAGCGTCTCGAGGTAATGACGAGAAGTCGCCAGGAAGTAACTTTTGGCCGATGAATGTCCTCTGTCATGCTGCACTGGTTTGCTTTCCTTCGTACAGTGGTGTTTTTTGAGATGACCCCCCTGAGTCACAACCCCACTGGGACTAGCCAAATGCGGCCTGATATAGCCGGTAAGACCCAGCTCGGCTTGCCGCCGACTTGGTGATATGTAATCGCTTCGGCATCAACTCTTCCCTCATTGAGCTAGGCTACATCTAGGCTCCACGCTCGTTCCATGATTAGGGGGGGCCATTTCAAAAAACACCACTGTACTCGATGTGTGTCTACGCAATGATCGACATCTACCAAGCTATCACCCCGCGGAAGAAGAAGAAGACCCGAGACGATCACTAGTATCTGTGTGTATGTACCTTTCCATGCACGGCACTCCAGACAGTGTGTCTCACGCACATTGTGACAAATTCTGCTCAGCTATGCCTTGAGCCATGTTCCAGTGTTCGCAGTCGACAATATAGTCCTCAGCGTCCAAGTTGACACCCTCATCAAGCCTTCGGTCACTCACTGTTGGAAGACCATGCGCAAGAGGGCAGAACGAATCCGATGCTATGAGTAATCACGAAAATCCAAAACAGCCTCCGCTTCATTCCGCCACCTGCACTTTTCTCTTTCCAAGCGAGTCTCTTATGGGGCCCCATACTGAGACATCGGCATACCAATCGATCAGCCAGACTCCCTCGCATTCAAAGGATCGCGCAATTCAACAGACTTCCCCGATGTTTCAGACTACTCCATACCCCCACGTCGATCACCCCACGAAGGTGGGGAATGCGAAGACGATCGACGAGCAAGTCAGCCACACGTACATGAACCAGGAACAAGATTCAAGCTGAGCGGGCTCTTTCGGGGAATCGAAGTACGTGTGCGGAATCAAGAAGATGAGCACCTCACTTCTCAGTCTGCTAATGTGAGGTTCTCATGGCCGTGGACTTGTTCTATAGGAGGGTACTCTCCACTACTTGGTGGCAAGGGCTTACTAGGAGCCCCAGCTTCTTCAGATTAGTATGCATATACTAATGAGCTTATCTCAAGTGCTTGGAAGACGTACAGCAACCTCCACGGCCATACATTTATCCCAGAAATGAGCGATATCCACTCATCGTTGATCCGGTCGACAGGATAGCTTGAAGCATAAACTGGCCTACTACATTCGAATAACAACAATTGCACCATAAGCAGCGCTTCTCACGCAAAAGAGGCTTCAAATGGTGCAGGCTGGATTATCTTTCGATGTCTTGGCCATTAGTGCGGATTTGCATTGACCCCGGGATTTCCCAGGGTCTGCCGAATGCTTTGCCCCGAGAAGTATTGCCGTAGCTATTTTGATAAGCCCAGACTATGGAGGTCGCTTAGCGATGGGGTCAATGAGGAGCAAGTGGCCACCAGGCATATCTAGAATGTGGAGAGCAGCTCGGACTTGACCTCTGAGACTTTCTGACAAATATATCAACTCTGCGATGAGTAATCATGCCAAAAGCACCGTGAGCCTGTCGTTTACTATAGACTTCGACGGAAGGTCTTCGCTTCGTCTTGGTGGAACAACAACCCCTGGATGGCGTATGAAAGCACTATGAGAGAAAGTGGAGGTGGCGCATGGATGATCGACGAAGGTATCAAAGTCTCTCTCTAGGCTTGACCCACAAGACAGAACATGTGGTGGGTGCTTGCATACCGCTGAAACCCCTGGTTGATGCCCTAGATAAGAACAACAACGACTGATACCGTGCATAGCGACCCTCTCATTCGCCAATAGTTTACCCGGACCTCTTATCTTTGCGAACTCCAGACACACACACCTCGCCATGCCTTTTGTCTTAGCAAAGAGCTTGTGATAACAGCCACACACCCTTCAGCCTGTGTATATATCGTGAATAGCCTGCCCCAAGTCCCCAAGTTTTCCCTCCATATCGTGTTTACTACTGCCCAGGAGTTGTACTCCAGCTGTCTTCATCCTCGATCATCAACTTGCTGTCTTACATCGAAACGGCGGACCATTCCACAGCAACTCTTGGCTCATCCCAACCTCCAGGCGCTCAACAGAGTAGAATCTGCTCGCTGCAGGCCACGCAAAGCTGACGCAAGCGCAAGACGTCTACAGAAGCAAACTTCACTAGCCTTAGATAGTTATCGAAGCAAAAGATCGGCAAGTTCGCTGAGCGTCATCAGAATCCCTTGACCTCATCCGTCTCCCCAACATTTCACACTCTTGGAAGGAGACGAAAGTAGACATCACCACTAGTGGGGCACGCGGGCTTTTGATCGTCCTTTTCAGCTCAACGACCGAGCATTCTCCATTACCCCATCAAGATCACCTTTGCATCAATACACAAGAAGACAAAAGGCTGCTCGCTCGTCCGTCAGTTGAACGCAGACTTCAACCTTGTACCTCAACCAAGTTTAAAGTCTAAAGTCTGGCCTTTCGACTTTCCTCTGGCGATTCACCGGGACAACTCTGGCGATATCTTTTGCGGAAAACGGCTTTTTCAAATATTTCACCTCTTGACGACTGTCGACCGAAGCCGGGCATCCACCAGACAGATATAACGAGCGCACTCTCTACTCATAAGGAGCCGCGCGCAAGGTAATTTGCAAAGGAGAAAAAAAGAAACAAACGCCCGTAAGCCACACCAGCCTCGCCTCGCCTCGCCCAACCCCCAAGCCTCTTATCGGGAAGCCCAACCTGTAGATTGCGACCGACCAGTCACATCCGCGCCTGCCCCCACAGCATATCTTTTGTCATACACGGGCGCCAACTTTATTAAAGAATCATCTCGTCTTTGGCTCAGTAATCACGCCTCCTTCTTACATCTTCTTTCTTAGAGAAGGAAAGAAAAGTTTGACGAGGTTTACTATCACACAAAAGTCTTATCCGACGAACCTGCTTGAAAGACAAGTCAGCTGGCCCGAGAGCCCTTGACTCGTCACACTCTTTCACATGTCGAACTTCTCCACGCTACTTAACTATCCTGAGGAGGAACCTCCCAGCTCCGCAATTTCATCCATCATCAACACCTCCACTACCGAAAACACTTCTCTTCCACAACAACATCAACAACCAACAAACATGGCTGCCAACAATGGCATGCCGCAACAAGTGCAACAGGGGCAGGAAACCCCTGCGACTGATGAAGCTCGTCAAGACCTGCCACGTCCCTACAAGTGTCCCGTAAGTACTTCACGCGCATAGCTTGTCATTGTGATGATTCAACCTGCTAACATATTTCTTCCTCTAGCTCTGCGAAAAGTAAGCCGACGTCGCGATAATCTTACATAGGGAGTGTCATTGCTAACATTGTCTTCTAGAGCATTCCACCGCCTCGAGCATCAAACGCGACACATCAGGACGCACACTGGAGAGAAGCCTCATGCCTGCCAGTTTCCAGGATGCACGAAGAGATTCAGTCGCTCTGATGAATTGACGCGTCACTCGCGCATTCACAACAACCCAAATTCGAGGAGAGGAAACAAGGCTCAGAATGCTGCTGCTGCCGCCGCTGCTGCGGCCATCGCGAACGGAACGATGCCCGAAGGACAAGCTGTTGTCGCCAACATGCTGCCACCTGGTCACACTTATCAGTCTGCACCAGCTTCCACTCTCGCATCGCCCAACGTGTCGCCGCCGCAGACGCATTCACCTTATTATACGCAAGGAATGTCATCTCTCGGACCCTACCACCTCAATGGTGTTGTAGACCCTGAGTTGTCAATGCCAACAATGCAAAGGCCTTTGGACATCAACCTTCTTGCGACAGCTGCATCACAAGTAGCTCGCGATGATCAGTCTAGCGCGTACCCTCTGCCTCCCCCTCCTCCTCGATCGGGCCACCGTCACCACCACCACCCTCACTCACACCACTCACATCACCAACATCTCCACCATCCTTATGAGCGTCATGGCAATTCGCACGGTGGAAGTCATTTGAGCTCGTCTCATGGGAGCAGTGGTAGATTACCCTCATTATCACAGTACGCCTATTCATCGCATTCGTCGCATTCGATGTCCAGGTCTCACTCTCATGAAGATGACGATCCGTACCGGTACAAACGTTCGAGACCAGCATCACCTCAGTCCACCGCACCGAATTCCCCAACCTGGTCGTGTGACTCTTGCTCGCCAACGCCAGGTCACACACCAGCAATGACACCCGCTCATTCCCCTCGCTTACGACCACACGACTATCATCTGCCAGGTATTCGTAACCTCAGCCTCGCACATATGCCTGCCCCTGCTCTTGAGCCCCTCGAACCATCAAACACAGATCCTCAGTTACTTCAGCACCAATATCCAACCATCAGTCGAAGCAACTCTGGCCCTCGTATATCTGACATCCTCTCAAGAACAGATGGAACACAACGGAAATTACCTGTGCCTACACCACCAAAGGTTGCCTTACAAGATTTGCTCAACGCAGACGGAGAATCTATGCTGGGTCCAAATGGTTGGGACATGCACAATTGATTAAGATGAGAAAGAGTTATGTTTACAATGGTATGACAAAGCATTGCGATGGCGTTTGGGATTGTGTTAGTTGCATAAGATGGTGGATGGAGGTCATTCTCTTTGGACGCTCTATTTCGTGCTGTCCTTCGTTGCAAGATACCCCAAGGCTAGGTACCTGGCTGTGCACAGCACCAGCATGTTTACACTTGAGAGATGTGGCTTTTCTACTATATGGCACCTATAGCCACGAATAGCCTTCAGCACTAATTCCATGTCCTCAAATCCACCAGACTCTCATCTCAATCTTCTTTTGTTTTTCCACCTCTCTGCAACTTTTCTTATGACGCATCCTATCTCATCCGCTCCGTCCCGTCCGCTCCCGTCGACCCCTCTTCCCCATCTCCACAAACAGCACATGTACGCCAAGTTGATTGTTGGGGAAGTGCATGTACTGTGTACAACAAAGCGCCTCTTATCTCAAAGGCGTTTTGTGTGCTTTGCTTACGCGCGTCAAGAGTATTGTTTGAATTCTGTTGGGACGAGATAGGACTCATGGAGGACGCGCCGGGGGAACAAGCAGAGGTAAGCGAGCACGATGATCTATCATTGTTTTCCGGCTGATTGCGATGACCTTAACTATCTGTATTATTATGGCTTACAATTGATTACGATGTCAATATCAATCATGCTGTTCGCAAGTCTCGATAGGAGAACGTCCGTCCGCTTTCTACCACACAGCTCCTATCTATCACACATTGCGTGCCATTCTGTTAGACGAGATTGTGATATTTGACCAACAATCTGGCCTTGGTAACTCGTGTTCGCTTTTGATCTCAATTTACCCGCAAGAGCTGAAGACACAAGAGCTGAAAACTACCATCTACGAAAAAGCCCGGACCAGACCTGCGCCACAGGGAAATGACAAGATTGTGGCTGTGGAAGTGGAAGTAGAAGTAGAAGACGGATGTTGTGCTTCTTCGTTTTTCCCATGGGGTGATGTTGCTTAGCCGCCCTCTTCGCGGCTAAATGCATTCAGTCCGAACGGAATAAGTCTTTAGGTATGTCAATACTTGGAGTTTTAGTGCCGTGGTGCGGTGAATGGGAGTCTCCATCTCCGAGTTGGGCTTCTGCGCATTGAGGCGTGTCATGCATATTTTGTGTGTGTCGATTCTGAATGCATTAATCAGATTGTAGGATCCAGTCCGATCAGCTGATCAATATAGCGTGAAGTTATGGCGCGAAGGCTTGTGCTTCTGGCGTAGGGAGGACGTCGGGCTAGATGCAGCCTTGTCTGACACGTCTGTCGAGATTTAGTACAGTTCACTTTCAATCACAACAGGAGATGTGTCCGAGACTCCCAATTCAACCTTATGAGGCTTGTACAGCAGAAAGCAGCCTGCGACAGTGCTCTTATTGCTCTAGCACTATCACTATGTATCTTCAGCTTCATATGGTTCATCGGAAGTTTTGTGTTCTGGAGAGCAGAGCTCGATACTGGTGGTTGGTCCTATTTTGAGTCGTTATACTTCACCTATGTGTCTTTCCTGACTGTTGGGTATGGTGACTTCGAGGTACGCCAGACTGGAGTAGATCTTTTGACAAGCACTGACTCCTCGGGCAGGTCGCTAGCAATGCAGGAAAGGCGTCTTTCGTCCTATGGGCCTACTGGCCGTGCCGACCCTGACAGTACTCATTGGCGCTATTGGCAGCACCATATCAGAAACAGTGGATTCGACCACATTATGGGTAGCAGATCATCTATCGGAATCGACACCTGGCTTGAGGAATCTGAAGCAGTTTGCGCAGAAAGTTAAGAAAGGCACACAAGGTGGTCACTGCAGCTTCGGACTGCTTGCGATCTGCCTTTGTAGGTCTGGTTTCTCTGTGGCCCGAGATTCCTTTCTATGAGACAAGCAGCGACTCCGAGGTCACCAGAATTTGCAAGCACGTCTCCGAGCTGTGAAGCTCGACCAGGATCTGGTCGGATAATCGTCACGACTTAGATCAATGAGAAAAGATGTAAGTCAGTCACGCCAGTAAAAGGAAGTCATGCGACCCTTAGTATTGAGGTTTCTAACAGGTCTAGATGGAAGAGGAAGGCACTATTACCTGATACAGCAGCCTGTCATAGCAGGTCATCCTCAGCCTTGCCGATCATTTCGCTTACTGCTTGGCGTAAGCTGCAATTCCTATCAAGTACTCAGCCCTGATCAGTCGAAAGCAGCAGCAGCAGCACCACTCTGCACATCTACGAGCAACTATCCCACTCCATTCCCAATCACAATGGACCAACTTCCCGCCGATGCCTTCCTCCAACAACAACGCTTCACTTATTCCACTCATCGCGATGTTTACCCTTTCATCTCACCATCAAAGCCAAATCTCTCCCAACACAACCGCATCATCGTCATCACTGGTGCTAGCCAGGGGTTAGGTCACCACGCCTTCGCCCGTTCGTTCGCGGCAGCCGGCGCGAAAGCACTCGTCTTAGGTGCCAGGAACGCAGCTAAGCTGGAGGTGGTGAAACAGGACCTGCTCAAAGAATTCCCTAAGGTGGAAGTCATCGTCGAGCAGCTGCACGTAGAGCAGAGTGCTAGCCAGGTGCAGTTCTGGTCGGTTGCGAAAAGCAAGTTCAGCAGGGCAGATGTGCTGTGCTCGAATACGGGAATCGATCCTGGCAACGCAACGGTCGAGGGCATTGACCCTGAGTTGTGGTGTACGGCTATGGTGTGTTTGATGCAGATGTAACCGGACAACGCTGACACTGCTTCAGGATATCAACATTAAAGGACACTTTCTATCGTGTCATCACTTCCTCCTCAAACTTCTCACAGCATCGACCGAGGATGCCCCTGCCAATCCAACCATCATCGACACTTCTTCGGGCTTTGCTGTCCTGTCACCTGTTCCCGGCTTCTCGACCAATGCCATCTCGAAACTAGCGTGTTCAACTTTGCAGCTATATTGCTGCTGAACACCCTGAAGTGACTGTCGTTGCTATGCATCCAGGTATTGTTCATACGAACATTGTGGATACTGCCTTCTCATGGGCGAAGCACATGGCTCTAGACAGTCAGTGCCTTAGTTCTTGTTATTATGGGACAATAACTGATTCTGTCTTCTAGCACATGAGCTTGTTGGCGGTACAGCACTTTTCCTGGCGACACCAGAGGCCAAGTTCCTGTCCGGCCGCTTCGTGTGTGCAAACTGGGACATGGAAGAACTGGTAGTGAGGAAGGACGAGATCGTACAGGAGGACAAACTGAAGATGACGTTGAAAGGTGACTTTGGTTCGCAGCACTTCGAGACCAAGTAACCAGTGAGGCTCCAACCCACCCAACACGATAGTAGAGCATTTGCACCAAATGCAACCATATCAGAACCGTGATATGAAGTGCACAGGAGGATAGTTCGCCGTGCTGTGACATTGGTTCGCACCATGAACATACGCGAGTAATTGCGATGGCAGAACTGCTGAGAAAAGAACATGCAATGACACGATACTTTTAAAATGCTACTATAATGTACCTACACGTAATGGATACAAAGTTTTCTGACTGACTGCGATAATCATCAAACGAGAGTGTTACTGTCCGAACGGAACAAGTTCTGGAGTCTCACTGCCGTGGTGCGGTGGATGGGTCTGAGTTGGGTCTTTGCGCATTAAGACGTGTCATGCGTGGGTTTTAGGGTGTCAAAGATTAAGGGATCTCGTGGTCAGCTGTAGACTCTGGCCATGAATATTTTGGTGCTTTCAAGTCCAGGGAGAGTGAGAGGACGTCGGGCTATATTCCCAGACGTCGACCATGGAGGTCCTGATGAGTCTATGTTCAATCACGCAGTTGTATCTATTCCTGAGGTCTTTTGAGCAACGACACCATACACTCAATCAATGCCAAGCCATGCTTACTAATCATCTACTTCGAATCTGAAACTTCTCTCAATGTTTACAATGTTTTGAGCAGGATTAACCAGAAATAATGCATCGAAGTGCGAAAGAAGTGATACTACTGCGACCGCCGTGAGCATAGAGAAAGAAAACCAGCATGGATGAATACCGTGGTGCAAGATGTGGCGTCGAAAACTGTCGATCCAAGCGCTACCACCTTGGTGATGACGGCTTCAGCTATTGCAGTAATGGACATCGATCTGAAGTATGTTGACCTACAGTGTAAACTACTGTGTCAAGTCTTGTGCTAATGTTAGCCAGGCAGCAGTGGTCGCAGGCGAGGATGATTATGTAGGACCCGGCGCGACGTCACATAGAGCGGAAAAGGAACCAAGAGAGAAATCATCGCGATGTGAGTGACGTAGTGTTATTTCGAATAATCTCGGCTGACTGATAACCACAGTTCTCGAAGGACAAGCTGCTGTGATATTATACATACAATGCTTCCAGCTTATTCTGTGGAAGCAGGCGCATTGTCTTGTGCAGAATAAAGGCTATCAGGAGCAGTTAGAGGTAAGCACTCTTCTCCAGTCGTTGTCCTCGTCGTGTTATCTTCAAGCCTTGGATATGCGGTATCACCAAGCTGACCAACATCAGGTTGTCATCAAGGACATCTGGCGTCTTCGACTTCACATGTTACACGATGTCCTCGAAGACAAACACGAACAGACTGCAACACAGACTTTCTTCAGTTCACAGCAGGCTGATGGTGGCGAAGAAACCGATCAAGAAGACACACGTCGCGCTAAACTGCGTATTCGGGAGAAAGCTCCTAAGCTCATTGAAAGCGTCATAATATGCTATCTAGGCCTCCTCCTACTACGTCTACCAGTACTATCATCCGACATCCGTGGTTGGGTCGCCCGTGAAGACTTCGCCTACCTCAATGCATTCAAGCACATTCCGCAAGAGATGAAGCAACGACTGCCTGTACCATTGCGCAGATCTCTAGAGCCTTCAGTCGATCCTCACAAACTGCAGCAATTCCACGTTATGACCATGACATTAGCGGCAGCATATCAGACGTCCTACAGCATGGTAATTCCTGCCATCAACTACCCTCTCCTCTTGCTTCGATGCGTCAAAGAGCTCTGCCTGCCACTAGTTATCTACTCTGGCACTGAGAAACTGATCAAACTTCTGAATCTCGACTTCGACTTTTCCGTGGCACTGAAACGCAAAATCTTCCTATCACAGCATCCCGAGATCAAGCTCATGTGTGCAATCATAATAACAACTAAACTCTTCTTTCCCTTCGACGACCTCCGAAGACATCCAACCACAGCAACAGAACCAGCAGCGCTCAAGCTCGACTGGGCAAAGTGGGCGGAGCACTACCGCTCCACCTCAACAATAGGATCTGATGAGCAACAACGAAAAGACTCAGATGAAGCCATCTTAGCAACGACAGAATCCGACGTTTTCGGCATGAGTAACCAAGACATGGACGCCTACCTAGACTGGTTCGCCCGCACCGGCTGGCTGAACGAAGAAGACGCCAAGCAAGGTCGCGAAGCCGACTACAAAACCGCTCTATACGCCATGTTCCCACTACAATCACCATCCACCACTACCAACAACGACGGCGACCACGAAGCGGAAAAGCTGGAACGCATCACAGCTGTACAAGCCTCCCTTCGACCTAATCTCGTGGTAGAGGCTGGCCAAGAAGGAAGTGGGATCCTGAGGCCAGGAGAAAGATATAAACGATATAGAAGTATTGAGCAGATGCCGAGATTGGCAAAGGTGTTCTTTGAGGCTGCGGGAAGAATGGTGAATTTGGAATTGCAGGATATGGTTACGGCTGTTTTGCAAGTTGAGATGAAGTTGGGCAACTGGGCGGAGAAGAAGAGGAAAGAGGCAAAGCGTGGTGCTGTTGATGAAGACAACGATGTGGATATGCAGGACGAATAACGATTGACGATTTAGCACGACCGTGTGCAGCTGTCTTTGGGTGCACCGATTGGGACGAGGAACATCTTTAGCACGGCAAAGATAAAGATGAGCTAGGGAGTTGCTTCATCCTGAAGTAACTGAACACTAAGCTACGAAAATGGAACATGGTGCAGAAGCAGTCACACTGACAGCACGAACAAGCCGTGTTTATGTGCGAACAATGCTGTGGATGCTCTATATACGCAGCTAGTTCTGACACCTTGTTGTCAGCTTTACCATGTCTACACTCTCGGTGCTTTCGCTGCAGCCGTGCCATCCGCGATAGCCTGCCTCATTTCCTTCTTCATTTTCGTCACAGTGCCCACACCACCATAAATCATCGCAGTATATACCATTGCCACGCTCGCTCCCGCATTCAACACTTCTAGAGCCTGCTCTCCGTTGGCAATCCCGCCTGTTGCGAATAGAGCTTTTGGCGTCTTCGATGCGCCCTCAGATGTAGCCAACGACTTGTCCAATGCCTTTCTGTACTTTTTCACTAGCGCCACTGTGCGCTCGAAGAGCTGTGGTCCTGAGTATCCGCCTTGTTCAAGCAGAATCTTTGCTTCTTTCTCGGGTAGTGTGTAGCCTGCTGGGAATGGGTCCGGTCGTTTCTTAGTCGTGTTACCGACGATAATGCCATCGACTTCAGCCGACCATACTGCGTCACAAATGCCACGAATGTCATCCTCACCATCTTCGTCAGGACTGACTTTCACCATGACGGCTGGCTTGACCTTGCGGTCTACTGCTTGTGCTGCACCAACAACACCTTGCAGGATATGCTGTAATGGTTCTGCTTTTTGCAGATCTCGTAAACCAGGTGTGTTTGGGCTGGAGACGTTGACAACAACGATATCGGCGTAGCGTCCAAGTTGTTGGACACAGTAGACGTAGTCGGCGCGAATGGCATCGACGTCGTTGTCGGGTGTAGTTTTGTTCTTCGCTATTTGCACAGCTAGCAGTTTACCTGGTTGCAAGGATCCAGGTGGGACGCCTAATTCGCCATCGAGGATCTTGCGTTCGGTCTCGCTGTCGCTGCCGTAGCCTGCATTGTGCGCCCATGTTCTGAGACGTTGTCGCAGAGTCATTGCAACGTGATCTGCACCTGCTGAGTTGAGGCCGTAGCGGTTGATGATAGCGTTTTGTGATGGTAGTCGAAATACACGGGGTTTAGGATTGCCTTCTTGAGGTAGTGGTGTTGTGCCTCCGATCTCTACAATGGCTGGGCCGAGCTCGAATAAAGCATCAGGGATATCACCGTGCTTGTCCAGACCTGCGGAGATTGCAATGGGGTTGTCGAGAACGTGGCCGAACACTTCGACTTGTAGATCTTTGCGTGTGGCATCTTCGCTGCCTCTTTCACGTGGATAGATGCCGAATGTGTAGAGGGCCTTGAGCATCTTTGTGCCGATTTCGTGGGCGTCTTCGGCGTCATCTACGAGACTGCGGAGGGTGGGGACGACGAACCATTGGTGAATACCAGCGCGAGTATCAGTGATGTAAAGGTAGGTAAAGAAGGAGCTGGAGATGATGTAGGCGCCGAGGAGAAGGTTCTTTATTCGTGTAAGACCAGAGCGAGCGTCGCCGGCAGTTGGGGATGTTGCGAGAGAAGTCGCTGGTCTGGTGCCAGCGCGAGCCAGGGAAACATTGTTTCTGGTAATAGGACGGAGGGGTGACCGTGTGATTAGGGGAGTGTTCCTTAGTGATTGTGTTAGGCGCAATGCCTGCGATATCGTTGTCTTCATCTTTCTCAGATAAACATTATCTGTACTGCAACCTAGGCTCTACTACACGACAGCAGACGACAACAGCAGTTCCACTGGTAATGAGGACAATCTCCCTAGCTGTCCTGTTTAGTGCCTGCTATATCGTATCACAACGAGGAGGTGCTGAGATGAGGTCCCAATGGCATGCCAAGACCACCTGGTATGGAAGCACGTGCCTATCGGCCATATTGTTTCAAACAATTCGACAGCAACATCGCATGTCAAAGACTTCTTAGTCGGCATGGCAGATGCAGAAATGACAGCCATCGTAGCTGCAAAGAAGGCTCTACGGAAGAGCATCACGGAGGCACTGAGACAGCTCTCAAAACAGGAGATACAAGATCAATGTCAGAAATGTATGCAAAAGACATTGGCAGTACTAATTGATATTGGCAGCGAATCAAGCAACAAATGCTATCCTTCGACTAGCAGAATATCGCAATGCTAGGAGAGTAAGCCTATTCTTGTCAATAGACGGCAAGGAGATATCAACTAGTAGCATCGTAAAGGATGCTTTGTCTTCTGGCAAGAGAGTCTTCGTGCCCTATATTTACATGGCAGGAGGCGCGAAGTCATCGCAGTCTATCATGGAAATGCTCGAACTGTCAACCTGGGAGGATTTTCAGATGCTCGAGAAAGACAAATGGGGTATTCCGAGCCTATCATCCACAACTCTTTCTGATCGCGCGAACGTCTTTGGCGGCCGAGGGTCGTCACAAGTGCCAGAGTCGTTTGAAAATAGAAACATTGAAAATGAAGCACGAACACAAGACAATGCTTTGGATCTGATTGTTGTACCTGCTGTCGCCTTCGACCACAAGTTTCGCCGTCTTGGACATGGAAAGGGTTACTATGATACTTTCTTCGCGCGTTGCCGTAGTGAAACTGCGAATGGCACGCTACACCGCATGCCAGCTCTTGGTTAGTACATTCCCTGAGTCCACGCTCTTTTCATAATATCCTCTGAGACCGGTCCACTGACGCGTCACAGTCGGGCTGGCGCTGAACCAGCAGCTCCTCTCAGTAGATCATTCGGTGCCTACATCTCAGCATGATTGGCCAGTGGACAGTATTGTTCTTGGCGACGGACGCATATTACAAAATCCAAATTCTTCATCTTCATGACTCCGCAGCTTAGACAGTTCCGATGATTCTTCGGGTATCGTCGCATTGGCTGGAGGAGGGATAAGGCGGTGCATACTTCTCGAGGTCCGTGAAATCAAGATTGAAGGGCTTGTATCAGGGATACATTGTCGCCTTTGAGCAGAATCTGGCCTGAAAAGTTGTGAGCAGGGTGTTGTCGCATAATCATGAATTGTTCTCGAGGCTAACCTAGTTGTCTTCTGGATTCTGTCTGCGCCTTTGTAGCCAGTTTCACCTCTACCGCATCGTCTATGACCAGATTCATGAACTCATCAAACCCCTATAAATCTTGTCAGTCTCTTGCTCGAAGCTCTTGCATCGCACAGACATACTCTAATTTTCCCTTCGATTCTGATTCCCAACTGTTCATATAACCAGATCTGTACAGTTGCATGTTGCTGGAGGAGCTTGAAAATAAAGTTGATTGGTGGGAGTAAGACCTTGCGTCCACCACCTCCGCCTCTGTTCATCGTCGACTTTGCTGGGTATTGGTTTCGCGGAGGAAGTGTTAATGTTAATGGTAATCTGGCGAGGCCGCAGATCGAGGTTGGAGAGGTTGGCGATTGTGCACGTTAGATGACTTTCGGTGTAGAGAAAGGTTTCCATTTCACGCTGGTCGTCCTTTTCGGGAGGATCTCCGCCTCCACCATTTACTCCTCCACATGGATGTTTCGAAATAACATCACATTGAATACCACCTTCATATCGCCTCGCTTTCCCATCCTCGTACACCCTCACCACCGACGCCGCAAAAGCCTCCAGTAGGGTCTCTTTTCGTTCGGCTTAGCATCATATCCACAAAACCGATTTCACAACCAAAATGGCAACAAATGGAGACTCAGGATATGCGCCTGTGCTAGCTGCTCTGGCTACTATGCAAGGCAATGTCGACAAGGCGCAAAAAGAACAAGCCCACCAATACCTCGAAAATTTCCAGAAATCTGTATGCTGTCCGGCCGCAACGACGTCCTCCTCACGTCAGTACTAATGCATATTCTGCAGCCTGAAGCATGGACAGTCACTTTTGGCGTATTACAAGCAACAGAAACGAGTCCCGAGTCCAAACTATTCGCCGCAACAACACTAAAAGGCAAGGTATGGCCGAATTGACATACGAAGAGCTGGGCAAGGTTGACATGCAAGTCAGATCACCTATGATTTACATCAGATCCCTCGAGACTCCCTTCAACAACTACGCGACACTCTTCTATCGATACTCTCCTCCCCCACCGCCGCAATCAAACCCATACGAACACAGTTGTGTGTATGCTTAGCCAATCTTGCCATACAAATGCTGGAGTGGAAAGATGTCATTCAATATGTTTCAGCAAGCCTTGGCTCCAGCGACCAGGCCATTGCGGTCATCCTCAAGTTCCTACACGTCCTTCCCGAAGAGGTTATAGAAGGCCGCAAAATCAACCTATCTGTATGTTCGATCGAGTCGATGCTGGTCCCGGACGTCATTGGCGCGCACCCATCACCAAGCAAGATTAGTGTCTAATATGAATGGGATTGCAGGAAGAGGAGCTCAATATGAGAGCGTCTGAGCTGTTGACAGACAATGCAGAGCCAGTACTCAGATTGTTAATACAATATGCTCAATCAATGCGTAAGCTCATGACCAAAAGGCAAATAAACACATGCTGATATGATAACATAACAGCGGAACCTGCGAAAGTGCCTCAATTATTGGACTGTATAACATCATGGCTCCGCGAAGTACCAATGAACGACATCATCAATTCTGTCCTGCTTGACGTTATCATGAATGCTCTATCGATAGATATTGCCCTTGATTCAGCAGTCGAATGCTTGAGCGCTATATTTAAGGAAACCAGAGACGTTGACGAATGTCAAAGTACAATTCAGACTTTGTATCCTCGCATTTTGGCACTAAGGCCAAAGATCGCCCAAGCAGGAAGTGATGATGCAGACACGTTAAAAGGCCTAACAAGAATATTCTCAGAAGCTGGAGAGGCGTGGGTACTCTTGGTGGCAAGATTACCAGAACAATTTAGGGCACTGGTCGAGTGTGTGCTAGAATGTGCGGCCCATGACAAAGAACATGAAGCTATCGCTCTGACATTTAATTTCTGGTATGAGCTGAAGCAGTATCTAACACTGGAGAAATACATGGAAGCTCGAGTACATCATGCCGACCTTTTTTCCAAACTCGTGGACGTTATGGTACTCCATTTGCAGTTCCCACGTCCTGAAGATGACGACGAGAAAGACTTATTCGAGGGCGACAGGGAGAAGGAGGAGAAGTTCCGAGAATTCAGGCATCAAATGGGAGATGTATTAAAAGACTGCTGCGAGGTTATCGGCGTTACTGAATGCTTGCGGAAATCATACGAGCTCATTGAGCAATGGGTCAATGTCAATGGTCAACAAGCAGCAGCAGGAAGGGTGCCAAATTGGCAGGCTCTCGAAGCACCACTCTTCAGCATGCGTGCAATAGGAAGAATGGTCCCACCAGACGAGAGTATTATGCTTCCAAAGCTTATCCCGCTCATTGTGGACATACCAGACCACGAGAAGGTGCGCTTCCAGGCAGTCATGACACTTGGTCGATACACGGAATGGACTGCTCAACATCCGGACACGTTACAAGCACAGCTCAACTTCATCATGGCAGCATTTAATCATCCGTCTGGTGAGGTCGTGCGCGCCGCTGCTCTATCATTCCGCTTCTTCTGCAACGATTGTGCCGATCTTTTGAGAGATCATATTGATGGACTACAGCAGTTTTATGAGTCGGTAATCGATCGTCTATCAGCTGCTAGTCAAGAAGAAATCACGGAGGGCATTGCATCAGTACTTGCAAAACAGCCTTTGACCAAAGTCTATGCTTCATTTAAATCTACCTGCGATCCGGTCGTCAACCGCTTGATGACAATGGCACAGAACGCCACCGACAAGCGGTCTAAGCTAGCAGTTGCTGGTAAGTTTCGAAAGCTGTACGGACTTTGTAACCAATATTAATCCTTCTATGCAGACCAAGTTCAGCTTGTTACCATATTCATCCAACGTATCAAGCCATATGTTGAACCAACACAACCAAATCCCGCAGTACAATATTGTCAGGAGATATTTCCAGTCTTGGCGCGGCTAGTGGAAGTGTTCTCCGACTTCGTGCCTGTTCTTGAACGAGTGTGCCGATGTTGGCGTCACATGGTGCTTTCTTATCGAGCTGCCTCGATGCCTCTTTTGCCACAACTTGCAGAACAGCTTTCCGCAGGTTTTACCGCATCCAGGCAAGGCTGCTTCCTTTGGGCCACTGACTCTATTATAAGAGAGTTTTCTGCAGATGGCGAGCACGTCGACCCAGCCACAAGCGAAGCCATTTTTCACTTCTACGAGCAGCAGACTGGCACATTCCTCCAAGCTCTCAGCGATCTCACACCCGAAGAACTTCCAGACGTCATTGAAGACTTCTTCCGCATGAGCGTTGATGTCTTGTTGTATTTCCCGCTTCGGACACTATCCTCCAGTCTCATCCCACACGTCCTCTCCGCTGCCAATACCTCACTTACACTCCTTAAAGAAGAGCCATTGACCGCTACGCTACACTTTCTTCGCGACTTCCTCGCCTACGGAGGCCAGGACAACCCATCTTCCACATTTGATCAGACTCCTGGACAATCCCGTGGTAATCCTCCGGAGGTACAGACAGCAGTCAAGCAACTACTCAGCACAGAAGGCGAGGTCATCACACAACGCGTCCTGACTGGTATGATGTACACATTCCCCCGAGATTGCTTTCCAGACGCTTCCGGAGTTCTGCTTGGCCTTTTCCAGATACTGCCACAGCAGACAGCACAGTGGGTCGCAACTACTATCACGTTATTGCCAGCAGGCTCGATCGCTCCACGAGAGTCGGAGAGATTACTCGGTAGCATCAATCAATGCATTCAACAGGGTGAGACCAGGAAGATTAGAATACTTTTACAGGACTTTACAAATGCATACCGGAGGAGGAATGTAGCGCCACGAGACGGTCTGGGTCGATTGGAAGCCACCAAGTTCAAATTTAGCCAGTGAGCTGGCTACGGTTGTGGTAGGACTGAGTGATGACTAAGATAGTCTGGGCATAAAAATATGGCATGATGAAGTAACGAATAGCATTAGAAGGATGGTGATTTAACATTGAATCGAGAGAACCAAAGTGTTCTGACGTTAATGTGTACATCCCACTCTCAATATAAGTGCCCGTGCCTACCGTCTCGTCTTGTGTTGTTTCATCTTGTCATGGCTTGTTTTGTGTCAATCTCATCTTGTCTTGCCTCGTCTCTTCGTCTCACCCGTACCTCATCTATGTTCTCAGGACGTATCGGCTCCTGTGTTGCGAACTATCATTCGCGGTGTTTGTCGATCCACTTCAGATAGGCTTGCAGTGCACAAGCCATTCTTGAGATCTAGCAGTGCAGCCGAGTCGGCACATCTAAACATGCTCTCATTCTACGCCCCTCTCATTGATTATTGTTGTCCGGCTCCAGCAATCACGCAGCTCTAACCGCGGGCTCTCCGTTCATTTTGCGAATCCTCATCTCTCATGGGCTGTTCCTTCATCTTGCAGAACCACTTCCCTCCTCACGATCAATCACCCTGACTCTTGGTATAATTTTTTCCAGCTCTTCCTTGTCTTTCTCACCAGCCTCGAGACCAAACATCTTTTCTGCCGTATCGCTGGCGTAGGTTGCGAAAGTTGCATAGACCATTACACCAACGCCAATTAAGATGCGCGTGCGAGGGGTGATGGATGTATAGCGCCTTAGGATGAAGCATCAGTCGGTGATCTGGCTGAGGGTGGAAGATGGAGAGGTGTACTGCCAGAGCGATGGTTTGGGTGTGTCTAAGGGTTTCGTAGTGCGGGAAGAGGGCTGTTGTGGTCCCATGATGCGTGTGTGGGATAGCGTGTTGGCATAGCCTGATGCGTTGTCTCAGAGTTGATGTTTCAGGTCTGCCGGTGTTTCTCCGGTGTTGTCGATCGTCGAGCAAACAGTCCACTTGCTTCGCTTCCCCCAAGTATGACCGAGGATAACTTGGCCCGTAAGCTAGGCGTGCTGTGACTCATCTGATATGTAGTCGAATGCAGCTGATTATCTTGAGTCATCCTGTGTGACGACCACAGCCGTGTTGTCCTTGCCACCTTGTGATATAGAACAATCGACCTGCTCTTTCTCATCAAAACACTTTCCTTGAAACATCCCACATGATGGCTTCGTCCCTGGATTATGCCACCTTACGCTTATGCTCGCCAAAAGACCTGGCTCACTACTTCCAAACCCTCAGCAGCCACACTTCGAATGACACTGCTGTGGCCGATCAGCTTCTCCAAGCAGTTCACGATGAGCTAATTCCACCACGAGTGATGATGATGTACATCTCTGTCAGCCGATACACTGACATAATTGCTCGTTCTCTACAAAGCTCTTCTCATGCAGTTCGACGAGCTGCCATCAAATTGCTCAGTTCCAAGCTGAGATCTGCAGATTGGGGGAAAGCATGGGAGGCGGTGGGAGGTATCCCAGGATTATTGCAGCACTTTGCGCGATCGTGCGTGGCGGAGGTCAAGCTGATGTGCGACCTGTTGGGCCGCAGCAGAGTGAACCACACCTCTGAGAGCCAGAAAAACACCATGACTGAGTTATTTCAAGCCTCGCTAAGAAGAGACAATGGTGATCACCGTCCATTAGTAAGATACTACGCAGCTCTTCTACCTGCGTGTACCACAAAGAAGGTTAGCTCGGTGCTTCAAGATGATTCATATGGAGTCCTGGAGCATGTCAAGATTCCACAGCTTGAGAGGCGTCATCCTGAGCTCTTTCGTCAGCGGTTTCGGCAAAAGGTTCAGGAGAATACCCTCAGATCAAATGATGTCAGGTGGCTACGACCTCTGCTTCATTGCATACCGTCAGCACCCGGCACTTATCCACGGTTCTCTGCCACCATGGATTACAGCTTCGACATCCTAGGGTTTTGTCAGTATGCTGAGCTACAAGGGAATGTGCACTTATATGCAGACCTTGTTGAACCTTTGTTGCGTCGAGCTGTGAAACGTAAAGTATCGCAAGGAAGAATTGTTGAGATCTTGGAGCGCACTGTGAAGTATCTCCAAAATAATACTAAAGGAGGCGGTTCCTGGGGAACAGGCTCATTGCGACACACCAGTGATCAAGGAGGCAAACTCATCCGTCGTGTATTGAGGCTATGGGCACGAGCTCCTGAGGTCTACATGCACGTATTATGTGCCATTATTGCACTGGCCCCGGAATCTATGCTTGCTGTCAAATCCGGCAATGTGGCTCAACATAAATCAAGTCATATTCGTTTCATTAATGGTTTACTCGAACTGGTTTCGCCATACGGGAAATGTCGATACGACCTACTGTGTCTCCTGCTCGCCAAGGGTGATCTTACGGTAGCCAAGTCTGTAAAGGTGGAAGACCATCTTCCAGCTCCCTTTCCCTCTGAACTTCTGTTCACTCTACCCCGTGAGGATGCTCGCAAACTGCTTCAGAATCTGATCGCTTCACGTCCTGAAAAATACTTTCTTGAGCATTCATCAGCGAGAAGGTTTCCTCCAAATTCAGACACACATATCCCCAGTTTAGGATACAGCAGCGAGGAGCTTATGGAGGTCTTTCTCGACCGTGGCGAAGAAGGTGCTGCAGGCCGTGCCAACGTGTGCGTAGAAGCACGAAAGGCAAAAGCTGAGAGAAGCAGGGATCAAGCTGATCGTTTGTTCTACGCCAAATCGGCCTTATCCTTCGCTGCGGCAAGCGGCTCTCAACAGCTGCTATCGGATACTTTGATGTGGACTCGACGCTACCTCCGTGATCCGAAGACGATGTCTCTGCTCTACAAAAAAGACGTCTTACTTTTTCCATTTGCTCTAGGACTAATCTCTGGCGTCCCTTCACACATCTCACGATACGACAAGCTCGAGACAAAAGACCTCGCAGAGAGTATTACAGCCTCTAACACAATCCTCATGGACTTACTGGAGACAGCCTGTATGAGCTTGAGAGAGCCATCTTTCGATAGTTCGGCTTGGACCACCTTGCAAGGGCTCTTTCAGGTCGTCGTAACAAGAAGGGCTCAGTTATCTGCCCAACTACAACGCTTCCTGGGTTTATCTGATGAAGGGGTCTACGACGTTGTGTGGAAGCCAACAGTTGAGATGCTGATCGCGGTTGAGACCATTTCGATGAAAGAGGAGAATGAGAATCTACTGTTTCGAGACCTACTGGGTCCTCTAAAGAACTCCAATTACAAGCAATACGAAGCAGCACCTGAAGCCATCATGAAACGCTTCTTCCAAGATCTGGCCATACAACGCGATGGCTTGTGGCAGCGCTGGCGGAAATCTACATCACCTGCTGTACTTGATCTGTCAGAGCCTTGGCCAAGAGGATTGCCTATCCAGTGTCTGACTGGTTTGAGGGTGACCGCGAATTATACACCGCCTGTAGTTGTAGAACGGGCGAAACGTGTTGTCTTCCTAAAAGCAGAAGTTGCCATGGCACCGGTTCCTAAGGTTGAAGATGATGTAGACACATCTACTGAGCCCTTCTACGACACCATCTCAATGTTCGTGGACAGCTATACTTTCGCTTTGAGCGCCTACGTTAAACATGGTGGACCCGTAGCTGAAGAATCGGCAAGAATAACGGCTGCATGGGACCACGCCCTGCATCAATTGACTGGAGACCGGATGAACCGTAGAGAAAGCATATTGTTCTGGCGGTTGGTCTTCTCAAAAGCTGGGGTGGGCCGCGAGGAAGTAGAAAAGTGGCGACCAGGTCCTCCACTTTCAGGTGATCCCTCTATCTCGTCATGGAATCCTGCTGATGGACAACCTCCCACGGTCAAGTCGCGATCACTGCAGAAGACTGTCCTGGATTGTATGCTGAAAGCTGACCCACATCTATTCACAAACGGGCCATTGCAGACAAGGGCATCTTCTACTGTTGCAGAGGATGTGTCAACCTTCTGGAGCGTGGACCGCATTAGTCGTGATACCAATCCTGGAGCACGGGAGGCCTACATTATCTCAGGACTACTCTTTCTTGACGGTCACAAAGCTGGAGGCAAGCGGCTGTTGAGCGAGGCGCATCCTAACGTTGACAATCCACGATATCCATCCCTTTATCTGGACGATGAATTTCTGTCCCTAGTCAACAAGGAGGAGAGTCAGCCACTTGAGACGCTAGAAAAGCTACTGAATGAAGTGCCACCCACACTGCTAGCGACGGCCGCGAGATACGCCCTAGAAGCGCTGGTCACGTCTGCGCCACCACCAAAGCTTGAGAGAATATGCATGAACTTGCTAAGACTACTCGCCAAAAGTGATCGTCCTGAACTTGCTACAGAGATGATTTTACAGGTTGTGGTTGATCGACCAGACGCAAGTTCTTGGCATCGCTTACTGCTACCCAGAAAGTTCTTCAACAAGTTATCGCTTTTACAAGTTCAGGCATTCTTGTCTTCGTTCTGCGACATGATCGAGTCCGGAATGCAGCCATCTATTGAGCCAACTGAAGCAAATGCAGAAAAGAAACCGTCCCGAGTCAAAATCAGCACAGTTAAAGCTTTTGCTCAGCTACTACATGGAGCAGAATATGTCTCTCCTGCTTTGTCACTGCAGATGCTGAGAAGGCTGTTTCAGAAGGTGCCTCATATCGACGTGCGCACCGCTATTCTTGATGACCTTCTCATCATGCTCGACGAAAATAAGGAGATGCGAAAGGACATTCTAGCTGCTATCGAGGATGTGATTTCTATCGCAGGTGGCATCAACGAACGGCAGAAGGTTATGAGTGCGCAAGACTGGAAGAATATCGGCAAGGACGACCCGCTTCCTGAAGTTAGTACTACAGTCGACAACAGTGACACACCTCTGCTGCAACGTCTACTCACAGCCCTCAGTTTCGCAGAAAGACCGCGAAAGCAGGAACTTATGGAACGCATAATCGTGCCCATCTTCAGAGCATCGATGTCTGCCCAACGACAATGGTTAGCTACTTTCTTGCGGCAGAATCAGGACTTTGCCGTGAAGGATATTACCGTCTCTCATTTTCCTGTCCTCCCTGTTCAGCCGGAGTTACTCTGCTCACTCGTACACAAGCACCTCGACATCTTGCCAGCTAATATCGATGGCGTCTCCTTGCTGAATGCGTACTTCAATCTCGTTTCGACCAATATGAACCCATCCAACCAGATCAAGGCTGTCAACGACTATATACTAGCTTTGCCTTCACTCCGCAATACGAATGCAGGCGAGTATATGCTGAAAGCTTACCACAGCGGTCTTGGTGCATTCAACTACGATGGTAGCTTTCATGTTGTGAATCTACTCAAAACACCTGTCGAAGACGATCGTATCGACGAAGATCTTCTGGAGAAGATAAAAGATTTCATCTTTGAGGTTGCGAAAGTGCTGCTGGAGCGCTGCGACGATACATTCGACCAATGGTCTCATTTCATCAACGCTTTCGAGCCCAGGCTTCAACTCATGGTCATGCGCAAAAAGACCGAGTTGTGGATCGATGGCACCACCACCATCAAGGATATCGTGACAAAGCCATCCTCCGACACTGCATCCAGCATCAAAGTCCGACGAGCCTGGATGTACAACTGTAGACCAGTGCTTGTACGCATCATCGAGCACATCGACCAGCTGCGTACGCCTGCTTGGCAGCGCAACCCACAACGTCGACCGCCAGTCCTGCCGCCAACATTCGAGATGAAATTGTGGCTAATGGTTCAGCCGCGTGAAGATCATCTGACCTGGGAAGCCAAAGACATCTGGCAGATGCTCTCCGTTATCGTTGAACGGGAGCTGTACGACGAGGAATTTGCACTCCTCAAAGCTCTGGTGCGCAAAGTGGTTCCAGAAGAGAAAGCGCTGTTAGGTTGCCAGCTCGCTTCACTCATCGACGGGATGCAAGATGAACTTGGTAACTACGATCAGGTCGACTTGCTCGCCATTGAGCTTGTGGATGCACTTTTCCGAGAGGCTGCGAAGCCGCTGTTGTTGGAGAAGGCTAATAAGGTGAGGTTTGTGCTTGATAGATGGTTGGGAAGCATTGACGAAGGTGTCAGGATGAAGGGGATGAGGTGCGTTAGGTTGATGGAGACGAAACATACGCAGAGTTTCAGGATGGTGTAGGAGTGGGTTGTGGCTGGGAGGTGGTGTATTGATGGCAGGCGTGATGGCTTCGACGACTTGATGGAATAATAACATCATATTGATGTAGACGAGTTAATGATGAAATGAGATGGAATTGTCCACTTGGCACTTATTATAGTACTTCTTTTATTGGGTGATGGCATGTCCTCCTCTGTTTCTGAAGTCCACGTGCTTGTCTGAAGCACAGCTGTTCGAAGGTTTGTTACAGCTATTTTTGCCCCAAAGCAATCAAGTCTAGCTGCTGCTGCATGCTGTCTGTAATGTGAGATCTTACGCAATTTGCACTCTCCTGAAGGTCATACGGATTGGTGGTGCATGTTATCTCATTTCGAGTGAGGTGTGTGACAGCCTCTTGCACCATGGACAACAGAGTGCCAAAACAGTAGACATGCATCCATGTTCAGCAACAGAAAGACTCCAGAAAAAGAGCATGTCACACACAACGCCGTAGTCCAACAAATTCCTCAGAGAGGATTGGTCCTGGTCGGTCATACTGAACTGACAGACAGTCATACTGAACTGGCAGACAAAAACAAAAAATATGGTGACATACAGCAACTGAAATTCGCATGTGGTCACCCACCATACTACTACGCAGTCGATCTGTGGCTTAAATAGGGCAGAGCGAACGGGATGCCTTGTTCTCCACAGTCTATGGCCGTATGTGC
>Ga0160428_1000324_pt1 | contig 56132 bp, 37 predicted proteins | sample SolpanmetagenomM_FD_108198 | JGI IMG/M metagenome (GOLD analysis project Ga0160428, IMG submission 108198) | Solar panel surface microbial communities from Lawrence Berkeley National Laboratory, California, USA - M | ecosystem: Engineered > Built environment > Solar panel > Unclassified ... | reverse complement strand
ACACAAAGATATCCATCTGGTGTAAGATTATCCTTTTCAAATGGTAATTGTTCTTGTGAATTGATCGGATAATCTAATAACGATTGAGTAACGCTTTCAGGTGTATTTGCAACATGTAGAACAGGTCTAACAAGTAGTTCTCCAGGCATTATGTCGGAATTATCCTGATTGTTTCTTGGAACACGTGGTGAAGCTAGACGAAGTCTTTTACGAGCAACCATTCCAATGGCACGCAATACAGCATGACATGCTACATTACCTGAACAAACTCCATTATCATCCTTTAGACCAGAACGACGAGCATCTCCAGCAACTGCTATCACCTCTGAAGATCCGTCTGATTTACGTTCAACAACTACACAACCAATTTCAAGTCCATGATCGTCGTTGAAAGTTTGCTTTGCAACATTTCTAGCTTGATTGATAAATTTTGTAACATTACTACGAATTTCATCTTCAGAACGAGATACAAGTGAAGGATGTGGACCAAAAGGATTACTTCGACGATATAGAGTTGGCCAGAATTGAAGAGTCCATTGTTGAGCTTGTTCGGTTGATGTTGGGGCTAAAAGTGGAACTGTTATCTCCCTAATTCTAAGTGGAAATTGTTCAACAGCAAAACATGGTTGTTTAAACATTAGGATAGCGAGATCTCTTTCAGAGACGGCTGCTGATGGTCCAACGAGCAAATTAATTGTTGTCGATGCATTACTTCTACGACGACGCATTCTAGATCTTGAACCTGATGATGTTTTTGATCCATTACTAGAGCTGTTACTAACAGTTGAATCGATAGAAGCAGCACTCCTAGGTCTGCTCAATCCAGGTGGTTGAAGATAGGTTGGTAGTTGATTAGGCTTAGCAAACCGACGAAGATGTGATAAATCCACTGGTTCATCTTCGACAATGTTTTGACCACACGCACTATATGCATATATTAATTTAATTTCGTTATCGTGGAATGACAGAGTTATCATACATCAGAATGTCATTAGCATTCTTGATTGGGAGCTCTACAATCCAGACCTTGAGAGTTTCAGCAAGTGCACGAGCTTCTGCCTTTGTCTTTAGAACACTAAGTCGTGGAAGAGACATTTCTTCTTGTCCATAACCATGCTCGTCGGGTGACGAACAGGAGGATTTGATGTCATCTGAAGTTTCATTTGGCCCAGTCCGGCCTCTCATAGCATTGTGACGGTATATATGCTCGTACCTTCCATGAATGGTTCATAATTTCAAAAGGTGAAATAAAAAAGTATCATGCAAAATGCGCTTAGCCTCGGCTAGAACAAACAAAAGTCACGTGCCTTCTCACCCAAACAAAATAACGTTATCCATGATTGCAATTGAAGAAGGGAACTGACAGACATGGCCTAATATGGTCAGACGAGAAGAAATACATGTTACACCACTCGTGGGAAGAGAATCTCAACAAAAGCAATTGCTATTGCTATTGTCTGTAGGTTTATTCCACCAATGTGACGGTTATATAGCCTCAAGGGCTCACTATGGACTATGTAGGAAGAACTTTCATCTCCACCCTTGATCATTATCCATGGACCCGAAGCAACTGGCAAAACATCCTTGATATCCTCTGTTTTACCTACCACAAATAGCCAATACTTGACTTTGCAATGTCGAGAATTCATTACCGCTCGTCATCTTTTTGAACGAGTAATTACTGAAATTTCCAATTTGATACAAGACCTGAAGAATGGCTCAGCCTCTGTGAGATGTGAGGGAATAAACCCCTTCCTTGTCGCTCTAAGTGGCGTTACTGCACATTTCCAAAGGTTTGTACTAGTCCTTGATGGCATTGATCAATCAAGGGAAACTTTACCAACTCTACTACCTTCTTTAGCGAGAGCTGGTGAAATTGTAAGTAATTCCGGTGGTAATCTTCTCAAACCTACTCATATATGCTTAGATACCGAATTTAACCATGATCTTTGTGATGAGATATCCTTCCTCAAGATATCTGCAAACTACAGGTATTCCACATATTATATGTCCAACGTATTCACGCGATCAAGCATGTGCAATATTGGCGCTCCATCCACAGAACGTGTCTTCTCCAGATCATTCTTCAAACGAGAATATAACATGTGAAGATGATGCATGGCTCTGGTCACAGTATTGTCAGGCAATTTGGGATTCACTCGCTAAAGGATCCGCACGAGATCTGATGTCTTTCAGTGCTCTTTGTCATCGATTATGGAGGCCTTTTGTTCAACCAATAATTGAAAGCACGTACGGACCGCGAGACTTCAGTCGATTGGTAATATATCAGCGAAAACTGTTACAAGATGAATCATATTTGCAGAATGACATCATTTTCACACCTTCTCCTGATCTCCAAGAAACAACACAACATGGTAAGCAATAGACACTTTGGTCGCTCTTCAAACAATGCTAACATAAACAGATACTCTAAACTTTCCTTATATGACAAAATGGGTCATTTGTGCTGCATACTTGGCATCATATAATCCAGTCAAACTTGACACAACATACTTTATGAAATCTACAGAGCGCAAGCGAAAGAAGAAGGGAGGAGGTACCAGAGCTGGGCGACCAGCAAAAACAAGCAAGATTTCCCGTCACTTACTATCTGCTGCCCCGTTTTCACTCGATCGATTATTTGCAATATTACATGCTATAATTCCGCATGATATAGCCTCGAATCTTGACCTTTATACACAAATTTCGACATTAAGCTCATTAAGACTCTTACTTCGTACCGGTCTTTACTCGATAGATGTCCTTGATTCGTCTAGTAAATGGCGTGTGACTTATAATTGGGAATACGTCACGAAAATTGCTCGTAGCATAAAATTCGATATTCATGATTATGCTACAGATTGAGGATCAGTTAATTTAGGAACTACAACTACATTGCATGGCTCGCTTCTGTCTGGGAACATCGCCACAGTAGCGTACTTCCTGCTGCACATCGCCATTCCACGTATCATCAAATGGATGTAGAGCCATGTTCAGAATTTGATTCACGATAGCTCTCTCACCCTTCTTTTCAACTTTATTGATCAATTCGTCCAAAATCCAAGAACGTGGGATAAACTGTACAAATCATCAGTGTTTGGATTGATTAAGGAGCGGTAACAGTCAGACATACCTTTGGATTGACGCTTTTCATAGAGATCATACGCTGTTCGTCTTGATCCTGAGTCCAATCCTCCATGACACGCGCTCGCCATTTACCGAGCCAAGATGTGATTTGATCTATAGCGTCCTTCTCAGAATGTACCTTGGACGCGGCAAGACCTTCATGATGAAAGAGAGATGGGGCAAACAATCGTTGAGCCGAGTCATCTTTCAAATCATCCATCCTGACGTTGCTTAATTTTCGAAAAGTATGATGGTAATCAAGCTCGAAAGTCTCAAGGATATTAAGCAGCTCAGTATGAATTATTCCATGATCATCGGATCGACAAGTCTTTAGTCCTAGTCTAAGTGTCATCAATCGCTTGTATTCTTCAAGATATACAGATCGATATTCTGTCAAAGTCTTGTTTATCAGATTCTCTGCACGATGAATGTGATCCTCGGCGACCGCTTCTGCCACACCAGAAGCAACAAAATTTGGATCATCGCAGTTTTGACCGGCACCAATGAGGTCACTCAATGCCTCACCAAGCCTTGTAAGATTCCACCAAATGATGGCTGGTTGATTGCGATAACTGTAACGATTCATATGATCGTCATGATTTGGAGTATAATCAGGATCATAATTGTCAAGAAAGGCAAATGGTCCAAAATCGAGCGATAAACCATATATGGACGTGTTGTCCGTATTTAAAACACCATTCGTAAAGGCATATGCTTGCCAAGCTGCAACAGTTTTTGCATTACGTCGAACAATCTCACGGAACAATCGCATATAACGATTTTCTTGGTTTGAATCTTCACCTTGTATTGTTTCTCGGTCGATGTTCCGCTGCACTTCGTGGTTTGGTCCTTTGAACTGTCCTGGTAAGGTGTTCCAACCTTCAAAGACATGTTCAGCCACATAATCGGCAAGAGTTCGGAGAAGAGAACGGTCTCCTCTAGATTTTATTAGGTCAAATGTCCCAATTCGTAGCCAGCTCTCAGCAAAACGAGCAACAATGGCGCCTGGCTCCATAGTTTCTCTTCTGACCTTTGATTCTGGACACAGGACTAGACTCAAAGCTCTGGTGGATGGAATTCCAAGAGCGTTTAATGCTTCACTGACGATGAATTCGCGAATGCTACTTCTTAATACAGCCTTTCCATCTGCAAATCGACTATACGGTGTTTTACCAGCACCCTTGAGCTGCAATTCATACCTTTTGCCAGATTCGGTAGGAATCTCGAAAAGACTTATAGCACGTCCATCACCTAGTTGACCCGCCCATTGACCGAATTGATAGCCTCCGTAACATTGAGCCCAAGGATATATTATTTTCTTTTGCTGAGTTTCCTCGCTTTCTTGGTCATTCGGCTGGAATTCAGAGTCGTCATGGATCAATATTTTTGAACCTGAGACTGTATCGATAAAGTCTGGAGCATTTATAGTTACTGGATCAATGTTTAAACTTTGAAGAGCTGCAGGAGACACCGATAAAAGTTCGGGATTCGAGGTTGGTTCAGGACGAACGTAGGTAAATAAAGCATTCTTTACCAGCCGAGGTCCAAGTTTTGCTCTGTCTGCATTATGAGAATCGGCTGGGGTGGGATAAGCTGGATCAGGAGGCAGATGAGAAGTGAAATTGTTTGTCTTTGGTAGATCTTGAATGGTAAATAGTTTAGCAGAGTTGTGATTCATTGCTGCCAAATTGCTACTGGATATGGCTCGCAGGTGGCAAGAATGTAGATGTGGACGTTTTGAGTATAGTCGTGACAATCGCATGGGTGGACCAGTTATCACAGCTGGATATGGGGTTCTCTTAATTCGCCACTCTCATGATGTATTACCCTAAATGACAAACTTTTCAGATATGAAATTGATATCGTGGTGTATATAAATTATGATAAGGATTTGGATGAATATACAGCTGATAAAATATACTACACATTTGAGGCGATGATGTCATGATGATCATTATTGATTTTGTCTGCCTCTCAAGATAAAGTCTCCTTATTGATACTGTAGTTTGATATGCGCGTATGATATTCATCTAGCAACATGCAGTCTCGGTGACCTTTTAGCTACATGTCAAGTCAAGCTCCGCACATCAAGGATTCTCACAATGTTACAATTTCACTTGACATTCTTGTCACTTTCTTTGTTGCTGCCAAAAAATCATTAGCAGCAACAAGTCATGTTTATCTTGCGAATGAGCTTGTTGAAGATGGTCGAGCTTTGATTGAAGAGACTGCAGTATTGGGAGCAAGAAACATATATGTGAGGAACGGTTTACAACAACAACTTCATGTTTTGCAGAATATTTATGGAGCATTGGATGCTGTAGGACAAGATGCTCAATCCGATTTTCAAGTATACATATCCAAATGAATGGCTTCAAGTATATCACTGATATATGACTTAGTCTATTGTAAAATCACTCGATGTTGCAAATGATAGATTACAATCCACTCTTGGGGTTTTGCGCAAGCACATTGTCAGCCCAACATTGAATTCGACTCGACGGGAAATAATCAACGATGAAGACGATCGAATAAGCAAAGAAGTGCGGTCAAATCAAGATTCATCCCGTGGACAAAAGACATTGTATGATTTTATTGACGAGACTAGCCATGGTAAATTGCTCGATAATATTCGATCTACAATTGATACATACAATGACGCTCAAGCAAATCTGTTCAAAGTCAAGTCATCGTTGAAGGATATACTTTTAAACATTCAGAGATTACTCGATGAATATGATAAAGTTACAGTCAACAAACATGAATTTTCAGATTTGATAAAGAATGAACAACCCTGTACAAGTACCATCTTTCAAGCATTAACCACACATGCTTCTGAAATGGCTACACTTCTCGAATCGTTAATATCTCATTATGACCTCTGCATAACAGCATTAAAACATACCGAAGGAGGAGGAGAAGCAGCCGCACGAGCAGCCACTAACATGACGACAATCTCCGGAACAGAATCACCTCTCGAAGCATCTCTCTACGCAGATCCATCCCAATCTTCATCAACAAACACTCGCTTACCAATCTCGAATGAAGAACGTCAAGAGATGCTCTCAGTATTATCACATGACGCGTCTCAAGTCGATGAAGTAGTCGTCGAAATCCGGGACCATGTCGAAACAATGACTCTTCTTCAACAACAATTGACTAGCTTTACAAGTACAACTCGAGATCGATCAAACATCCTATCTCGGATCTTATCGACGTGTTCTTCTCAAGACACAATGTCTCTGATATCACGATGTACCACCTCCCCGTCCATATTCCTCGCAGACTGGTCCGACATTAAGAATGTTTTGACGGAAAAGACTACGTCGTTATTAAACCTCGCGGGGTTTTACGAGCAATTCATAGCGTCATACGCTGCTTTGTTGAGGGAAGTTGATAGACGAAACGCGGTGGAGGATAAAATGAGGAGAATCATGGAAAGGGCGAAGAGGGATGTGGATGCTTTGAGGCAGGAAGACGAAGATATGAGAAGAGAGTTTATTAAAGAGGTAGGCGAGTATTTACCAAGAGATATATGGGATGGATTTGATGGACAAAAAGACGTTGATAGAGATGATAAAGAGAGAGGATGAATACCATATGAGACGATTAGGATTCGAGAAGAAATAAAAATGTATTTATTATAACGAATAATGAATAATGAATGAATGGAGTTGTAAGCTATGATCAATGATTATATTAGCGTTATAATACCTGTTTCGTCGCTACAACGTGACGTTGGCCTCCTTGTATCATACTGCCATCAAATATATTGATAACCTGACCGAAATGACTGCGACTAATCGTCATACCATCCAAAGCCGGCCAGAAGCGCAGTCCCAAACCAATCAAACTAGATATGGGACGAACGGTTATTACTCACTCCATCTTGAAGTATATGGTTGATTTTCACAGTGTGAACAAAATCAATGGGTACAACAAGTAGAAATAATAATAATAATAATAAATGACCAATATCAAGATACAAGCATATAGTATATAACCAAACAGTATTAATCTCATCGGTGACTTTCTTGTCGTAATACACAAGTCCACTCCCACTGTCATAATACGAAACAGTCAGTGATATATTATCATTTCGTGGAGCAAGGGTGGGGGAAATGATAAAACTTACAACTCTCCCAGCAGCATCTCCGCACAAAACACCCCTTTCATACGGTAATATACAAGTTATAGCAGCCGGATTAACTACCTTGCTACCTTGTTCAAAATCTCTACGTTCACTTTCATCGTCACCTACACTACTATTTAGATTTCCATCTGGACTATTACTAGTAGATGATGAGGGGTTAGAAGTGACGATATTCGCTATAGACGGTGTGTTTCTCCTCAAACCGAATAGATTCCCAGCTGCGTTACCCACGACGGAATACACGGACGTTTTGACTGTAGATGGATTGGAAGTGTCGTGACGACGGGATGGACTGTTACGAACGGAATCTATACCATCGTGAGAGAAATGAGATAGATATTTGACTAGTTGCAGATGCCACGTTCCATCTGCTAAAATGACGAGTGAGTGGATTTTAACTACAGCTTGTTCGGTAGAAGAGTTGACTTTTGTTGGACTTGAAGGAAGACTTGAAGAAGATGGTGAAGAGGAAGGTTGATGATGGGCTGTAAATATTAAGGTTGATTTTACCCACTCAGCAGATCCTGTTCCTGTATAAAAAGCACAAGCTGTTATTATTTTTGGATGGTTGGTTATTGTATTCGATGGATTTGTAGACTGTGGTGAAGAGCTACAAGGGCCTGTGTTGATATCATTAGAGATGTCAGATACTTTTTGTTCAAGAATCAAATGTCCATTAAGAGTATACAACAAGACATTTGGACCGCGGCAGATAATTATATGACCAGTCAAATCATTTATACTCAACGCCGACACTTCATATGGACTTTTGCTTGTCGGATCCAACATATGTAAACAATCAAAACGATTCACATCCCAAATTATAACTCGTCCATCATCACTTGCCGAAACAAGTGTGCTAAAAGCCTTTGATACTGATAAATGAGTGATACTCGATCTATGACCAAACAAGTAAGATTTTTGACGTAAATCCACCATATTATCGGATAAAGATATAGTCACATCCCATAATCCAATAGCGCCATCGAATCCGGCAGTAATCAAGGTCTTTGAGTCTACAAATATTACTTTTGATATTGGACCGATATGCAATTCTTCAAACAAGCCAATTAATTTCTTTGTTTCACTATCAAAGAAACGTAATGAATTGTCAGCATATAACCATTGAACGTAGAGATGAGCATATGGTAATGGAGAATAGACTCTACACGGTCCAGACACGATTAATTTATTACCATTTTCAGGTCGAATAATTGATCCGATTCGCTCTCGAATCTCTCTTGTCGGTTTTGGTAATTTTATCAAAGTATCAGCCAAAGTATCAAGTCTTTCAACCATATACTTTCCAAAATCCCTTTGTGGATGAGGTTTTGTAAAGACTTGATGTGGAGTCTGGCCGAAATTATGAATAATTCCAATCGTAGCTGATCTTTCCAACGGATCATCGATAGTATCAAGATCTTTTGCTCCATGGTAAGATAATGGATGAAATACATTAGTTGCTTCGACTGCTGCAGGACCTTTTTGTTTATAACCAAATATCAAATCAATCCATTCGTGTAAATGTTCACTCACGTAAGCACTTTCAAGGGCTTCTCTATGTTTCTGAATAAATACAAATGGATCATTATTCGCCCATGGCGGTAATTCAACATCACCAATGACTTTACCACTTCCTTCTTTGACACCAAAATCATAATTATTGATATTTGTCAGAAATTCTGGTAAACAATAAAATTCAGGTACAAGCTCTCTAACATCAGTCATGTTTTGTGTAGAGGAAGCCATCCATGCACTACCGATAGAATCAAACAATCGATCAGCATGATCAAAACTTCCACCTTGAACTAAAAGATGTGATTGAACAAATGGTTGTAGTCTAATGAGATAAGATGTAACAATCATTGCCGAAGAATAATGCGTTCCATAATGGAACGGCTTTTCCTCTCCCATATCTGCAAAAGTATTATATCTTTCAATAAACTCGGATTCTCTACTGAAAGTCTGACATCCCATCGGTTTACTCAAGTCTCTAAATGATGTTGAATTCTCCAAATCCAATTCTCGACTTGTATAATCCGCCAAAACCCAAGGAAATACGGGATATTGTGTCAAATCATTAAAAGTACGTCCGGCCATGGTGTTGATCAACATGAGATAGTGAAAATTCGACATTTCACCTTTTAGCCATTTCTTGGTCGCAGAATTACCCATAGTACTACCGAAAACACCACCAAATCGATCACCAAGACTTGGAATAATCTCATCTGGTGACCGTAGACAATCTAATCGCCATTGTTGTTCTTTCAGCAAGGATGAAGTTGAAGGTCCAATGATATGAGAGGCATGACTAGCAACATCCACATAAACAGTATTTCTTGTAAAAGGCTTATTAAAAACTAAAACATAACTTTGACCATCACTGAAGAACAGTTCTATAGCGACATCTCGTAGTAAGAAACGACGTTTCGACATGCTCAATACATCTTTCCATGCCCAACTTCGTGAAGTTTCAATTTTTGGTATCGATGCAACCGTGACGGGTTTCACTTCTCGACCAGCAATCATTTGTACATAACTATCTCGCTCCTCCATTGGTGCATTGTCAATCCCGACGATCTCGCCGTCCGATCGCTGAAAAGTATTGTCACGCATATATAAACATTTCTTTCCGATAATCAATAAACCTTCACAACCTTCGAGACCGATTATCCGGGAGGTATTGTATATCGATTCGATCGAGTCGCCCCGTTGTATATTTTGCATGATTTTTCTATTCTTATCCTCCTCAATATCATCAATAACCTCGTAGTCGTCTTCTACAGCACTTGCGGGTCCTTCTTGTCCATCAAGTGATCCTACATCGGCAAGTGAGGATGTCACTTTTGCAGAGGATAGTGAAGGACGTGCTGAATTGATCGAGATTTGTGATGCACTTGTATTCGAACGAAAAGCTCTAGGTCGACTAACTGACATCCTTTGAGATGCCTTTCGCTTGGGTTCATACTCTTGGTCTGGCCGATCGATATCTTTCAATAATCTAAGACGCATTCGATCTCGGGCCTCTGTCTGATCGAGTTGCCATTTGAAAGGCCCTTGCTCAGGATATAATCCACATGGTTGTGTTAGAAGATCATTTTGTCGTTCGAGTAAGGCGTGAAGATTGCTTATGTATCCATGTTGATCTTGCACTGTCCGATTCAGCTTCGAACGCTCCTGGGTTTGAATATCCAACCTCCACAACGCGGTAGACTTGTTAGCCAGCTGTATATTCACATCTAATGCTTGCATATCAACAGACCACTGTCGAAGTCGTTCCCTGCGCTTCGCAAGTCTAAGTCTTGCAGAACTTTCAGTCTTAATGTTTTCGGAATCTACAAACTCTTCCCAGAATGTGGATAACGTACGAAGCAAAAGTTGATCGAGAGCTTCTCGACGAGTATCAATCCAATCAAGAAATTCATCATCGTCACTTCGTGCTGAATCAAGAAACTCCTTCGCCAGTTGATGCTGTTGCGTATCACAATTGTACGAGAACAATGTAGCAACCTCGGCAGACCATTGAACGAGTAACATCCGGAAGAGACCGGCGCAGGCACGGCGGACTGGTGATGAATTGGATGTCAACTTTGCGCAAAAGACATAACACAGGGGTTTGGTAAGATTTAGTTCTTGACTAATCGGTGATAGTAATGCCGTTTGCCAATATGTCAGTCTACTGAAGAACTCGACGCTATCGAGATCCGATCTGGATTCGTCGAGCTCAGAGAGCCTCAGCAACACAAGTTTAATAAACACAGACTGGATTGTGATGATCGATTGTGAACAAGATTTGACTTGATCGAGATTTGCAACCTCTGTATGCTGCAAGATTTCTAAAGTATTCCCTGTGAACTCGACCAGATGCTGAGTACCGTCGATAAACCAGCCTTCAAATACTGCTTCTGCCATATGAAGACAATAGCGTGCTATGTTATTCAAAATTCTGGGCTTGCAGATCAAACCTCGATCTTTCTCTAACCGTTCTCGCAGGACTGTCATGACCTTCAAAAGAATATATGACTCGAAAAAAGCTCTTCGTCCATTATCACTGGGCGGAACTTTCAAAAACAAACCAAAGCCAGAGAAATCTTTGGCCGTAAATAAATAATTCAACAAGGTGTCGACCAAATGATCGAGCAAAAGATCAGACAACTTGCCAGTCTCAACATGATTGTGGTTTGGAGGAATTTCTGTAGGCGCTAAAGGATTAAAGTAAGCCAATAATGGTATACGAGTTCTATCCGCAGGGTTTACAAGCACAAACGAAGATGCACGTCGTGGAATACGTAGTTTCTTCGAGGGTGATTGTTCAGGCAAAGTGATACTTGTAGCCGTTCTAACATGCCTTGGCCGACTGATTTTTGTACTTTTTGGGGTTTCAGATGTGATTGTTTCAACCTCAATCTTTGGCGTAGATATTGTCTCATTCAACTCTGCAATCGGCTTCAATACCGGACTGTCGGTGACTAGAATGAACAAAACTTCCAAAAGACTTTTCAAGTGGTCATTCGATGCTACGAGGTCACGATATATTGCGTTTGAATTATGAAGCAGTTTCAAGTATCCTATAACACTTTCAAATATGCCTAATGTTTCGGAGTTCCCAAAGCGATCGCCAATTATACTCAGCGCCTGATATCGTAGTAAGGACCATATCCAGTGAAAGGATTCCTGATGCTGTATTCTGACCTTGCCGGGTTCGAAAACACGGCGGAGCTCGTCAAGAGAAAGTTGGCTCTCATGGTCGATATCGGCGATATCACACCCGAACAAGGTAGCGAAACAGATCCACCATATTGCTGAAGCGGCGCCATGGGAGGATATTCTGTCAGTCAACGTTTGATTGCCTGAGGATCTGGAGAAGAGCTTGCTGGAGAATTCAGGCCCAGCTACTGTGATGCTGCGACTTATTATCCTCAATACTGATGCCACTACTAGAGCATCCGAATCTTCAAGCAAATGCAGCAGCCACGGAGCCGGGACTATTTTGTGGAAACGTTTCACAAATGTAATGTCTCCAGGTGTACTTAAAATTTCTGCATATATTTTAAGGATTGCGGACCCAATCTGGTACTTAGTTGTAACACTTTCAATACAGGAGTTAGTGATTGATGGAAATTCCGTTGTGGGCCTCGTATCCATTCGTATTGTCAGCCGTCTCGCCGGTCTCATCATAGACGCTGTCGGTTGTTTTGTATCATATAGACAGAAAGTAGCAAAGGCTAGTATAGCTTTATGGTCGTTCTTGTGGGCTGTGTGCAAACATACACTCGTCAAAGTTTTGATAATTTGATCAAAGTTCGATTCATAAATGACATCAAGCCGTAGACAGTCCAATAATTTTCTGGCTATTCTCATCCTGGCGAGTCGTTTCGCATTGAATGCTCGATTTGGGCCATTGGCAAGTAGACTCGAGACTTGACGATAAAATAATGCCTGGCTTTCAACATTAAATGTCCTCAGAAAATCAAAATCAAGCAAAAAGCTTCGGTAGGCCAAAGGGTTCTCCAGTAGTAAAGGAGATACTAGTCCTGTGTCGCTAACAATTCCAACAAAGATAAGTAATGTCGTAAAAACTTCAAGAATAAAGGCGTTTTTCTCTGACACGCTAGGAAAATGTAGAAGCTTGCACGATACCTGGTTCTGGTCAGTCCACAATCCTTCACTGCTAGAAATTAATGTTCCTTGGCCCAATTTCAGCAAGAAGACGAGCAGGACAAGTCCATAACCTTGTTCTCGCTCCATGACTTCACTGATTCGATAATCTCGTCTGACAAATGCCAATAATGTCTTTAGACTGATCAGAAAATGACTTGAGGTCTCGCTCTTCCTTAAAATTGACAATTGGACACTCAAAAACCCACCCAGTAACCACATAATATTGTCAATAGGGCGTGGGATGCTGACGAAAGCGCCACCAGTTAGTAAGCTAATCCCAGATGAGGTCTGTAAAGCCTCACACAAGTTTGGTTTAGTTGCATTGATCAGAACATGATTACCGCTCGCCGTAAAGCTTTTTAGCGTTGACAAAGCGTGACTTGACACTAGAGCTTCGAGATTCCCATATCCTGAGAAGCGCATTGTGCCATCGACAACCGCGTGACTTAGAATGCTAAGCAAATGATTATTTTCATGGAGCAAATCCATACCCCTCCTCTGTACGGCATTTACGATACCTGATCGTTCCGACTTTTCACCGTTCACTTGCTCGTTGTACCAATTTAGTTGAGCCGACGCCGTGTAGGTCAACAATTGACCAATACGATCTTGAAAATTACCAGCGTATGAAGGACCAAGAGCATGCTGAACTACAATAATGTCGTGACTAATGCAAATGTCATAGAGATGTGCACTGGATAATCGCCACCTTACTCTTGAGGACTTACTTACCGCGAGAGCTTGTGGAGTGCCAAAAAACGCCTGCACCTTGTGTTTGTTTGAAGTATGGTTGGTGTTTCTTGTGTTGCTAAGCGGAAGACTGGGATAAAGACACATATCCTTCTTCTCCACGAATCTTCCATTGACAAAGAGCAAACTTTCTCCAAAAGTTCCAGACTTTGGCGCTCTGTGAAGCAAGACGATATGGAACCAGCGATTTGGCTCGAAGCGCACCTTTTTAAACCTTACACTTGGACGAGAAGCAGTCGATGATGTTTGCAATATTAATTGATTGGAGCCTTTTTCCACATAAACAAGAACGAAACAAGTCTGTGATGAATCGAAAGCACCGAACAAAGTTGTGTGGTTGTTGTCATCAAATTCGTCGAAATAAATCCAGCACGACAAAGAATAGCCAAGACTGGGAGGGAAAAGACGCGTTAAACTTTGAACTTCAATGGCTGCATATGACTCTTGCGACATATCAAAACATACACATGATGGTTCTTTCGGCTGATGAGAGGCAAAGAGTATAGCTTGGCTCAAATCAATGCTGTGAGGTGCCCTTTTGAGCAGCTCCACAGCACTTGCTGTATCATGTATGCCAAAGGAAATGATGCGACGCAAAATCCCACTGATATTGTCATTATCAGAGTCGGTAAGGACCAATTGATCTGCAAGTTCAAGAAGACTTGGCAGTACGTCTATTTGACACAGCGAATTGATATTCCAAATCGATATCGTGACTGACTTGAACACCACTCCTACCGTCCTCTGAATCAAGGCTTTACATGCTCCATGCCTGCTCAAGGTAGAGCATAAAGTGAACAAAGAGAGAAGCAGCTGCGAGTTTGTGATATGGAGGCTTGACGTATCCTTGATCGTTAACTGTAGGCCACTACCTTGGTCGACATTCGTGATGTTATCAAACAATTCTATTTCATCTGCCTCTACTGCATCGAATATAGATATTAGTAGCGCCTTGAATACAGACGCGTATATCAGATCATTCACTTTTGTATTCGACGTGGTGTCGTGTCCTAATTGTAAATTTACTTTTCTGATCCATTCCTTGAGAATATGATCGATTATCTTCCATCCATCAGGCTCGATCTTCGTTCTGAAGTATCGCCTATTACCTTCATGTTTGTGAAGAGTCGTTTTCACTATATGGAGTAGGTTGATTACGTTGTCAGTCAAGAATAATATCTGCCTGTCCTCGACCGGGTTATCCGTCCAATCAGTTAACGACTTTTCAATCCTGTGAAGTAGAGTATGAAAGCCATTCAGCTTTCGATATTGATTTTGTAGCAGTTCAAGATCGATTGCATCTTTTAGCAAACGGTAAAGATCATTGAGCGATTGGTGAAGTGACTCAGCCGAGGATATCGTATCCTCGAGGTCTTTTATGAGTAGATTGAGTTGTGCGACAGAATCCCTCTCGGATATCTCATGTGATGTATTGCTCGATAATATAGGTTGACGAAGAGCAATCTCTCGTGTGCTCATCGTGACAGTCGCCTTGAATGCTTCTGTAGAACAACCGAACTCGGTATGGACCATACATGTCTATATATCTGATATGGAATACTAAACAGTCATGTACAGGGGAAGTCTTGAGTCCTCACTTTAGAATTCATGGAGTCAACGTGGTATTTTGAGATCCTTTCACATATATACATCGAATGTCATTACGTATGAATGGTTATTGCTATAGTTAGTCTATTTATGTTTATTCGGTGACAGCTGCGCTCAAGCAATCCGAAAAGGCTGACCAAATTACGTCATGTGTCTCTATGCATAAAAGTACTGTAGTAGATTTTGATGTTTCAATGACTAACGGGACGTTCAATGACATAATCTGCATAAAGTATTTACGAGTCACTTGGGGCGAGGCCCAGCACAAGGATGATACAGACGTGATTGATGGCTTCACCTCATGACAGGCATTTCCGTAAGCTACTTCCAGATATGCCAATTGCTATAGGCTAGAAAACTGTTGCAACCCTAAAAAGAGTCTAATCATTGGACGTACCAGCCGACCGGGCCGTTTGTGGGGCGTTTCTTTTCAAGCTTACCCCGCAAAGAATCAGTGCTTCGCCATACAGTCAAAGTTTGAAGCACGTCAGAACTGTAGTGGTCATTTGGTATCGGCCATCTCCACACCAACCATCACGAGGGCATAACGCTTTGTCATCGGCTATCATTTCTTACTATAACTAGGCCGACATCTCTCAAATCTGTACGTCCTGTCTTATTACCTTTCCTTTTTCGTCTTTTTGTCCTAACAAATATCACAGCAACATTATTATAGTTTATCATGAAGGGATTCTTCAGTACCCTGGCCTTGCCGCTGCTGGCAGCTGCAACTCCAGTTTTCAGGACTGGAGCCAATGACATCGCCCCTCTCGTCGCAGCTCAGAACGCTCAAGTAATTCCAGATTCATACATAGTCGTTTTTAAGAAGCATGTATCACACGGCCAGGCTGCCGAGCATCATTCTTGGGTCAAGGATGTACACAATTCATGTCAACAACGAAAGAGATCCAAGCGATCTCAGATGCCCTTTGTTGACACAATCTTCAATGGAATGAAACATACCTACAACATTGGAAGTGAATTCCTTGGTTACTCTGGTCACTTTGATCAAGATGTCATTGAACAGATCCGTAGACACCCAGATGTAAGTTCAAGAGTGCAAATCACATAAAAAAACATATACTGACATTGTCAATCAAGGTCGAATTCGTTGAGAAGGATCAGGAAGTTCACACCATGGCTTCAAAAGAAGAACCTGTACTTGAGAAGAATGCACCCTGGGGTCTCGCTCGTATTTCTCACCGAAAGGGACTCAGCTTCGGCACCTTCAACAAGTATTTGCATTCCGCCGATGGTGGCGAAGGTGTTGATGTATATGTTATCGATACCGGAACCAATGTCAACCACGTAGACTTCGAAGGCCGAGCCGTTTGGGGTAAAACAATTCCTGATGGCGACGAAGATCTCGACGGTAATGGACATGGAACTCACTGTTCTGGCACTGTTGGTGGCAAAAAATATGGTGTAGCCAAGAAAGCAAACATCATTGCCGTCAAAGTCCTCCGTACGAACGGTTCAGGATCGATGTCTGACGTCGTCAAGGGTGTCGAATACGCAGCAGAATCACACATGAATGAAGTCTCCGCCACCAAAAGTGGCAAGAGTCAGAGAAAGAACTTCAAAGGTAGCACCGCCAACATGAGTCTTGGTGGTGGAAAATCAACTATTCTCGACCGGGCCGTTAATGCCGCAGTGGATGCTGGCATTCACTTTGCGGTCGCTGCTGGAAACGACAATGCCGACTCATGCAAATACTCGCCAGCTTCGGCCGAAAAAGCAGTCACTGTTGGCGCCTCGACTCTGGCAGACGAGCGCGCTTACTTTTCCAACTTTGGAAAGTGTAACGATATTTTTGCACCAGGATTGAACATTGAATCTACATGGATTGGAAGCAAATATGCAATTAACACCATTTCCGGTACATCAATGGCATCTCCTCACATTGCTGGTCTCCTTGCCTATCTGTTGTCTTTACAGCCTAGTCAGGATTCCGCATACGCAGTTGCACAAATCACACCAAAGGAGTTGAAGGCTAATCTTTTGTCTATTGCCACCAAGAATGCTCTTACCGACGTCCCTAGGAACACCGATAATGTAAGTTGAATCAAATTTAATCGAGGGGATTCAGTGCTAATGTAGTATTTTATAGTTACTTGCATGGAACGGTGGTGGCAAAGCAAACTACACTGCAATCCTCAGCGAAGGTGGTTACGTCGTAGATACTCCATCCACAACCGATGACTCGCACTTTAAAGTCCCAACTTCACTTGGTGAGGTCGAGTCTGCAATAAAGGCAAAATTGCCAGAATTACAAAGGGAGAAGGAAAGTGTTAAAGAGATTGTGAGCGAGGTTGTTGACCAAGTTGTTGAACGACTTCAGAGATATCGAGGAACCTCAGCATGGTGAGAAGACCTGGTTAGGCAGTGATGAAACATGTCTTTTTTCTTATGTAAATCATCGTTAGTAGATTCCATTAACAAATTATTCAGCACTTGTTAGGATGTGCATGTACTTGAGCCGTCGCGTTTGTCTCAGTAGTAATGTCCAGTGGAGGATGTCTGTTTTCTACGGTTGTATGAGGACAAGTCAAGCCGGTTTATACACGATCTCAAATCTATAATTATTAATTTGGCACAGTAGTTCTTGTATACAAGTCAGCATTCAAGTCCTATTGCTTCCATTACGTGTTTATTATTTCGGCAAGCACAATCAGGCATAAATCTCTTCCTTCCGCATTTGTAGCGATTTTATGACTTCTGCGCGCTGATGACACTTGGTGTCGTGCTTCTTTAGTATCTTTTTATATCAGTATTGACTACTATTCTAATTTCCTTAGTTATTTACAAATTTGCATTCAAGGCATTTCAATGTCACAACGTGGACATAGCGATGCCGGCACAGGCTTGCGGCGTGCAAGGTCTAATTCAGCTGTCAGTGAAATCAGCACGGGCCTGGATCGTCAGAACTCGACGTGTAGCTACCAAGCACAAATTGCGGCCTCCGAGGCTTACCGAAGGGCATATGATATTGCACGCTCAGAGACTGGTGTTGCAAGTATGAAAGAAAGTAGAGTTAAACGGCGTGGGAGTAGATCTGAAGGATCGCACTTTGATGACTTTCGTCAAGGTATTCGCGTTAACGGAAATAAGGCAAACCAGATTGAGCGTAATTATGCAACAAAGGGGACGTTGTCCTTCTGTGATGGAGGATCATAGAACGATCCTGTCATACATGAAACGAAACAACGACAAAACCAGGATGAAGGCCACCCGGCATTCGATTCAGGTCGATCATCTGGAGCCCATTATACGTTTCCGGATGCAAATAATGTACAAGCTTTCGACCAACCTGAAATATCGATTCTCACTAGTCCTCCCTATGGCAATATTCCGGTAAGAGCTCAAGATGCAGCTCATTATGTACAGACCTCTCCGACCAGAAACCACGACAACAGTCTTGCAATCCAAGCCCGAGATACAAAGAACAGCATATGTAACGATAACCGCGAATCTGGTGTGTCGTCCCAGACATTCATCAGCAAAAGGGCAAAACGGCGCAAATCTATCAGCTCATTAACCAGCAGCGTATTTCGCAAGCATGTAATACCATCAAGACCAGAATCGACAAACAGCATAATATATGACCATTCTGTGCCACCATACAATGTCGCTGGGCTTTGTGAGACTTCGGAATATAGCAGTAAACCAGCAATAGCCACGTCCAACCCGGGCTCTATGCAAGACCAACAGAAATCAACTTCAATGCGGCAAAGATTTCGGAGAATGTTTAGCAGAGAAAAGCAGGGTAAGGTGGTATTACCGGCACAACAAGTCAGCGCTAAACATTTCCATTTTGATGTCGTCACCCCTCCCGATGATTGTGAGGATAGTTTCCCCATTCCACTTCGGCGAGATCGCGGTTCGGTAGATTTGACACAACGTCGAGCAAGCGAGAGTACAGCAAGATCTCGTATCACTAGTTGGAGCAATTCAACCATAATTGACGATGCTGAACTGCCAGTGGAACAAAAAAGACTGTCGTCCATCCGCGAGTTGCCCTCGCAATCTCCTATCATACCACAGTCTACATCTGGTGAAACAATCAAGTCAAAGCCAAGTCATTGGATTCGCAATCGACAAAAAAGTAGTTCTGGAGAAGGTCAACGACTTTATAATGCCCTTCGAAAGCAGATATCAGCAGTCAATCTAGACGATTCATTAGTCACAATCAATGACTCGATTCCACCGCCTAAGTCATCACATGTTCCAGCCTGCAGTCATCCTTTCTTCGACACACGTCAGACTATTCGCACTGACCATCCACATGAACCAGGTGGTCATGTTGATGCCAAACGTTCACGTGTTCCTACAGAGACTTGCAAGGACAATGATATTACAAATCAAGCAGAGCAGCTCATAAAGGCTCATGTCAAATCTAATTATGTTAGTTCCGAGACCGATCGCAAAAGACGTCATGAACGGTCGAGAAACAGATTGCAAGAGATGCTTCGACAATCTGTGTCGTCTTTGGACGATGACAACAATGGTGATCCGTACCGATTTGGTGATATACCATCCAAGATGTCAAGTCCGTGTTCACAGCAGGCTGTCCAACATCGCAACGACCATGTTGATCTTTTCAACCCTACAAGTCCAAGCATTTACTCGACAAGAGATGTGGAAGAAGAAATGTCTTTCAAATCGAAGCCATCCAACATTTCTACAGTCACTATTGTGTCTAGAGATGTCAAGAATTACGACATCTCACCGACGAGAAAAATAGACGAAACCCTGTGCATATCACGTCCATCCAATGAATGGCGATCTTGGATGTCTGGACAAATGACTGATCTGGAGGAACAGACGATCATTGAAAATTCTTTATCCCTCTCCCCTCTCTTGGATGTCAGTATCGAGCAGCATGATCATCTGATTGCAGACGCTGGCAATCGTCATATTTCTGACAATATTTCCAGATCGTCACAAGCATCCATACAGACATCGAATTCCAATTCGCGTATAAGCCACATACATGATGCAGTTTCTTCCTTGCGACTCAGCAAGACACGAACAAGGTTGAACAAAAAGCCATCTGGAGATATGCTCGTCAAATCTGATAGTATTGATGAGAAGCCAAAGACTTTGACCAAGAAGATGAGTAGTCTTAGTCTGGCAGCCGTAAGACGTATTTCTTCGGCTGCAAGAGCATCGGTTGCATCCGTAAATATGTCGCGTGTGGCAAGTCGGTGCGAAGACGGTGCGGTACGAGATAGAATAAGTCCAGAGGATGAAGCAGACGAGAACGCCATGCCTGTTGCAATCGATCAAACATTAGTCTCCCTTGGGCAATATCACGGTCAAGAAAGTTTCAATGAAATCATGGCAAGCCCTCTTGTGGAGACATTCGTTCCAAAGCCAACCGTGCACAGTTTCTCAGGAGTTAAATCAGTAATCGATCTCCGTGCTCGTTATAGGAGCAACTATGATCATTCACGAGACGCGTCAATTCAAATACACCGCAAATTAGGATCATCAGAACAAGCGAATGATTTCAATGATGGAACACTAAAGGGTATACGTAAAGGTCCATATGCACAATCATTGAATCCGAATGCCAAGCAAGATGGCAGGGCGGACTATGAAGACTTTTCTGCATCTACCGTCACCTTAAAGTCTGATCGTCTATCAGGTGTCAACAAGGAGAATGAAGGGCCTGCTCGTGTTTGTACACCAAATATGCAAAATGCATTACACGTTCCTGTTTTGGTTTCCAGGCCTAGCAAACAATCGCTCGGCACAAAATCTACCATTCGTATGGTTCGTCCTGTCGCTAGTACGAGCGCATTGAGTGAGAAGAGTTCGACACGTACGTTACGACAAGTTAACGACTTAGGTAAGAATACTTCTCATAGTCCTGGTCAAAAAATGGTGGACGATTTTTTAAACAGAAAATATCATGGGTTGGATGTTGTGGAAAGGAATGAAAGTGAAAGTCCTGAGAGAATTTTGATGTATGACAAGAGTAATGATATCGGTGTTGACTACTTGAAGAAGAAGAAAAGTCAAGTATTGCATGGGTCCAGTCCAAGATTTGTATAATGAATGGAATAAATCTTTTGTGTGTCATTGTTAATGAATGTCATTATTGTTTATCGAATTGAATTCAGTTATATTTATTACTTTTCACATCTATTTATAATTCACACTTTTCTACACGTCTATAGCTGATTACATTGGTTTCTTGATCATGTAGCCGTACTGAGAAATTTCATAATCTCCTCTCTCTCATTTACAGGCATGACGCTCAGAACTTGCTTTACACCTTTCCAAGCCGGAGAGTTTTGAACTCCACCATCCTTGACATTTTCCTTTCCACTCTCTTTTGCATTCGACGCACTTGTATTAGTGTTTGTAGTAGAAGAAGAAACTACACTACCAGATCTCAAAAGATTGACAACGTCCAAGACAAGGCTTTCACTCCTCATAGCGTCGATCTTAGCAGTGACTTCTTTTCGATTCTCTTCGTACCACAAGGCGACTTTCATATCTTCGTTTTCAAAATCTTTGGAAGACATGCCCATCCACGCCGCGAGGGTTATCAGATGGACTTTTCTAGCCGACGAGGTCGAATCAGAAGGTAGAGACGGGGGAGGTTGGTTTGAAATTAGCGGCAACGAAGATGTAGAAGAAGAGGAAGATGGATCTCTTGTTGTAGAGGTGAAGCAGGCCGACATCTTCTTTAATACAGATTCTTCATTCAATCTCCGTCTCAAACGCCAGTAAAAGAATCTTCGACTGTTTTTCCACGTCAAGGCCATGCGAATGGTATCTTTTGCTTTCATACGACCTGCTCGATCGTGCAAATCGGCATATTGAAGTGATATCTGTGCATAGACTGGTAATAATAGATTCTCTCGGGCTGTCATTTGAGATTTAATCTCTGCTTGTTGATCAGCCGACAAAGCTGTATCGGATAGTTTAGATTTCAGTGATGAGTAAAGAGGATCTAAACGAGCCATTGTTTCGAGTTGACGTTCTCGACGGAATTTGATCCCGACTATACCCTCTGGTTCTAATACACCACCTCTTGCGTCTTGATCGGCGTACATTTCCATACATTGAGGATTAATAGTTGGATCAACGACAACCTATGTTAAAATAGCAAATCAGTGAGTTGTGTGGACAATGTAACGAAAAGAATACATACCCATGATCCACCACGTAATTCTCCAAAGGGTGGAATATATATAAAAACGGGCTGTTCAAATTTCACAAGAGCATCGACAATGTATGAACCATATTTCAACACTTCATTGTACATATCACGTTGACCACCTGAGAATCCCCTCCAATTAGCGAGGATCATCAATGGCAAATGTTCACCATTGTTGAAATCGCGAATAGCTTGAGCAGTTTTAAAGGCTGAATTAGGATACCAGACTCCACCGGCTTCCTGCGTAACTTGTTCGATTGAATCAGGATTGGCTGGATCTGCAGGAGTCACGTTCTCAACAGATCTGGTCTCGACAGCAATGACACCCATAGGTATACCAGATATTCTCGCTCTGCCAACAACAACTGTACGAGCCCAACCACCGAGTGATTCTTCAAACGAACCACGATCAAATAAACCATATTCATCTTTATTTCCATGGATCAAATGTCTCACATCATAAGGTTGTTTCTGTGGTGGAAAAAAGGTAACATCACGGTCCCAAGAATCGGCAGAAGGTGAAATAGGAATTGGACTACCCTTTTTGTCGGGTACAAAAGATAACCATTTGACAATCTTGGCGACACCTTCAAAGTCATCATTTGCAGTCATGTGAGAAACACCATTCTTGTACATGATTTGTGTGCCTCCCAACTGAAGGTTTGAAGTGTAAACCTCACGACCAAGGAGTTTATTGATGGCCGGAGCACCAGTAAGGATGATAGGTTGTCCTTCAATCTGAATAGCCCGTTGACCAAGTCTGACAAGATAAGCACCTATACCGACGGATCGACATGTTACCAGAGTGATTGTAAAGATATCTTCGTACGCTCTGCATGTCTCGCCTGCAATCAAACCAGATCCTTTTAGACATTCTACACCAAGTCCTTCTTCGGCGCCAATAATGGTAGTGATGACATGTCTAGTCTCTCCATTCACGTCCAGAGGCTCTGTAATGACTGATTTGACCTTACCGTCTTCAAACCTGGCTTTGTTCTCCGGGGACAGATACAGATATTCAAATCCTGCTTCAGGCTTCTCCGAATTCTTCCATGCGACGGAAAAATGAGGAATCAACTCTTCAGCCATACCGATACGAGCTCCCGAATTGGCAGACAAGTAAACGCGAGGTATACCCAGTCTTCGAGCCATTTCGGAACATTTGTGAAAGTATTTATCTTCTATAGGACCAAATGAACCAATTTTGAAAGTGATATCGTTGGCAATGACTACAATTCGTCTTCCACGCGGATATTCGGGAGTACGTGCTGTTATAATCCATCCGACCATACCAATCGTGTTTGTACCGGGGTCACGGTTCACTTCCGCAAGACTGTCGTTATCATCAAGGACTAATTCACTATACTCGATACATTCTCCTTGCTTTGGCTGTTTTTCCTTCATGTGAGGATGTTGAGCAGTACATGCGTTCCAGCTGTTCTCCACGGCTTGTCGAAACAACTCTGGAAAGTCATAGACGTATTGAGTGCCCATAATATGAGCTTTGTATCGTTTGGGTTGTAAAGCACCTTTTGTCGAATAAGGTGTTGAGACTGCTCGGAGATGCATTGAGCCGATTCGAGTTGTGCCGCCTATACTATGAAACACCCACTGATTACTCGTTTCGGTCCTACGTTCGGCATACATTTCCACCTGGATGATATATCCCGAAGTATTTGTGATGATAACTCGTAAAGGATATGGTTCAGACGTTTCAGGATCCGCACAAATGAGACGGATTTCCGCGCCAGTTACCCGAAGTCTCCAAGCTCGTCGACCAAATCTGTCCAGGAAAGCACCCAAGGCTTCTTCGACCTCTTGTGGTTTCAACGGAAAGACGGCCGAAAAATTGATAAAGATATGGTTCATATCCGAGTGATTGTTGCCTATAATCTCCATGGCGTCAAGAATGTCAGTCATAAGTCGATCTGCTTCTGATATCATGTATTCTGCCGTGGAAATCTCCTCTCGAAGGCGACCTGGTCTCACTACAGCCCGTGTAAAATAACGCTTATCATTATCGACTCCTTTTCCATTGGCTTCGTAAATGTGAATATTCCTGTTCTCCGTAAACACTGGCTTGATGTCAAACTTTGACAATCGGCCCAATTCAAGCTGAAAGGCAAGTGCTGGCTCGATGTGTCGAATGCTCTCATCTTCGTCGAATGAGGGTCCGCGGAAGGTAAAATAGCCGGGGTATGTACCGTCCTTATGGCCGCAGATAAAGGTCAACCGACGTATTCTCTTACTTGCAAGTTCACTCTTGAAATCATCAACAATCAGTCTCAAACGTTGATATATTTCTTTGTCGTCGAGACTCTCAGCATCTTTTACAGCAATGTTGATTACCGTCGTCAAATCATTCGTATCTTCGCTTTTAATCGTTGGTCGACGTTGCCGGCTCAGATCCGCCATGAATCCAGAAGCTTCAGATCCACGATGTCTCAAACTTGCAAAGGACTCGAGAGCCTTTGTGAGAGCTTCGTCTGCCTCGTCCAGATACTGTACCGGTACAACGGCACCCTGGCGAAATTGCTCACCATCGACACGATCTTTGAAATAACTGAGGTCAGAAAACGAATTCATTCTTGTCGTCAAGCCGTCGGCAGGTGTTCCAGGTGTTGAAGGATGTGATGCTAGCACAGGCAGACCAAATTCCGACTGACCAACCTTACGAAGCGTAAAATCCCATTTGAGTACATAGGGAGCTTCATTATCAGTCATGTATTCGATCGAGGTCAATTGATAAGCTCGATATGCCCGGCGAGTATAGACCTCTAATGCAGCGAGCGAGACATACGGATCCGAGTGCGCAAAAAAGTGTGGAAGGACATCGAATACGGTATATTTAGAATCAACTACTTCTTTGATGATTTCAAAGTCTGGCTCACGGTGAGACCAACCACTCTCACCATACCGAGATTCCAGAACAGATGACCTCAAGATATGCTCCATCTGCGTCATACGTTCTTCCAAAGATGGCATGGCACATTGGATCAAGACTTCTCTGGCCTTTAGTGCTACTTTGGCCGTCTGTCTTGATTCCAGCTCCGCCAACAATTTCAGGGTTGGGCGAAAGTACTTAGCAACATTTCCGGCACCGGGTCTGTTTGGTCGATATGTGTCAAGGATCGCGAGGATAAGGTTATTCTTTGCACTCACACCTGTATGTGATAATACAGTATGTACGACATTCATCACATTGTCCTTGTGCTGGTCTCGAAGTGACAAAATAACTTCATCGTCCCGATTTTGACGAGCCGAGAAGAGCGATTCTACAAGTAAATATTGCTCGAACAATGATACGAAGCATGCAAACTCGTGTACTTTAAGTCCATCTGTGTAGCTTGATATGATTTTGAGAAGAGGTTCGAGACTTGTAGTCAAGATTGCACCATCTGCTGGACCACAATTTTCATCGAGGAACTTTGTAAAAGCTCGCTGGAGTTGCTTGGCAGGAAACTCTGCATTTCGACTGTGTGCACGCTCCACGATTTGATCAAGAAGTGAATCTAACTTTTGTGGCATCCTTGCATGCAGTGCTGAAGCTTGTGCACTCCATTCTCCATATGGTAATTCAGGATCACGAAGAACTGTTACTAAATCTCTTAATGTCTGCTGCATCACGACTTGGTTATCGAAGCCTTGCAAAATATCCAACAATGTGTTGTAGAAAAAGGTATATCTCTGTGGAGGCTTGTTACCTGCAACTTGAGGAGGTCCGAATTCTGGAAGCTGACCTAAAAATGGTTGTGCAGATTTTACCTTTGTTGGATCATCCAAGGCAAGTATGCCGAGAATATCACCGGCTTGTAAGACGGCACCGGGTTGTTTGATAAGATTGACGACTCCATCTTCTTGAGCGATCAAAGGCATATACATTTTCATAACCTCGACCTGAGCAAATGCTTGACCCTTTTTTACATGTTCTCCATTTTCAATGGTAAAGTTGACGAGCTTTCCAGGTGATGGTGTTCTCAACTGGGTCGGGTCATTCTCCTGTTCCAATAAACATGTTTTACCATCGACTGACAAACGTGTGGCGCCGACTTCTTCCTTCCAATATACACTATGACTTCTACCGTTCAACAAGACTAGTAAACCACCATCCGAAAGGGGTCTGATACCCACGGAACATTTCGATCCGTTGATGAATAAATTGTAACTATCTAGACTCGATCGCGTACCTGTAAATTTATATCGCATACCTTCATAGATGAAATCTATCGGGAAGACTGTCTTCAACACATCTTTCGACGGAACCTGTCCTTTCTCTAGACTTTGTTTGTAGACGCTCATACATTCGTCGCTGGCCAGATGAGCTTTTGTTACAGCACCGCATATGACAGCAATCATAGGGTCAGGTCGTTCTGCCGTCAACTTCTTCGAGATCAGCTCGTCAAGCCAGCTCGTTGTAATTGTGTTTTCCTCGAACGCAGGTGTTTCCAGTAGTTTGACAAGATACTCAACCGTTGTTTTAAAGTCTCCGCGGATGCTTAATTCTTTCAAGGCTACAACCATATGCTTTCGAGATGCCTGTCTGTTTTCGCCATAAGCAAAGATATGACCAAATTGAGAATCAGAATAGCTATGTATGGAGGATGCTGCACCGACAGAAAAGTAACCCCATACATTCGAGCTTGATCGAAAGTTTAGGTCGTGCATCTTACCACTCGATGGCTTGAAACCTTCACCCGGATCTTCCGATGTAATACGACAAGCCGTAGTATGACCCTTTGGTGAAGGTCTTCTTTGATTGACCAAACTATCTTCCGAAGAGAATTCGAAATCGATGACCGAAGTACTATGTGGATCGGCACCGTATAATAATCGAATGTCCTTGATACGATGTAGAGGCAGACCCATGGCTACTTGTAGTTGGGCGGCTGGTAAGTTAACACCGCTGACCATTTCAGTCGTGGGATGTTCTACTTGTAGACGAGGATTCAACTCGAGGAAGTAGAATTTGTCATCAGCGTGAGAATATAGGTATTCAACCGTGCCAGCAGACACATAGCCGACGAGCTTACCAAGCGAGACAGCAGCTTTCTCCATTTTTTGAAAAGTGGTCGGGTTTGCTATAGTCACGGGAGCTTCTTCGATGATTTTTTGATGACGTCTCTGTACTGAACAATCTCGACCGAACAAGGAGATATTGTTTCCATATTGATCAGCCAATAATTGGACCTCCAAATGTCGCGCACTGCCCGCTAATTTCATGACAAAGATGGGTGATCCTGGTATCTCACTAGCAGCGGCTTTATAAAGCTGCTCAAAGTCTTGCTCATTTTCGACCTTACGTATTCCCTTTCCTCCACCACCTTCAGATGCCTTGACCATTACTGGGAATCCAATCTTGCGAGCGGCTTCTAGCCCTTCTTCTGGTGAATGTACACATCCCTTGTCGTATATATGATCTTCAACCGTGACAATGCCGTGAGCATCCACCTTGACTTGACTTACTCCTTCGCCTGACCACGGTATACAAGGCACGCCAGCATGCTGTGCAACGATTGTCGACGATATCTTATCTCCTAAAGATCTCATGGCTGACCCTGGCGGTCCGATGAAAACGATCTTGTGCGGTGAAGCAGCTAGAGATTCCGGTAACTTTGGATTCTCAGACGCATGGCCCCTAGAGGTCTTTTATTAGTTTTACTTGACACTTTGCATGAAGATATCGCTCTTACCATCCGGCCCAGACAGCATGAACACCCATTCTCTCAGCAACATCAACGATGAGCTCTACATTTGCATAGTTGTTGTTGTTCGTTCCGCCTGGCACTTCCACATATTTATCAGCCATTCGAATATAGTCAGCATTGGCAGCAAGATCCTCTGGCGTGGCCATGACGGTGAATTGTATAGCCCGTTCATCTCCGAACGTTTCATATGCCCATTTTCTTACAGATCTTATTTCCTTTACCGCAGCAATGCCATTGTTGGCTATAAGAACCTGTTTAAAGACTTGTCAGTGGGCATGTATATGATTAGTCTCAAAAAAAAAAGACAAACATTTGTAATTACTGTATGCCCATCGTGAGCAGCAACAAAGTCCTTTACTTTTGAGGTGGAAGCATTGCTAAGCTTGTTTCCGCCTATAAAATGTGGATGCAGTGTAAATTTAGCCGAGTACGAGGATGTCGGGGACGTTTCTGTGCCATTGACTTGTCCGCTGACCTGGCGATTGGATTGAGCTCCTTCTGCAGCTTCTGCTTCAGCCATATTAGCAACTACCAAAAGTCTAGCCCATCCGTATTCCGTATATTCTGCAACACCTGAAATATTTGGTGTATTAAGACTGTATGATATACGCTCACCACAGTCAGAGTCTGGATTGTTGTGGTACTGCAAATTAGAATTATGTGAAATACTTTATTCAACTCAATGAAACAACACGACGACTCGGTCAACTCTCTGGGGTAACATTGCGCTATGGGGAAGTGAAGATGTGGGGTGGAAAGATTTTTCTAGGTCCGAGTTTTGGAATGGTGGGGTAGATTTATTATTCAAAATGGTACGTTTCTCATTAGAGAGCGCAAATGATCCATCAGTGTTCTGTATGACCAGTGGAAAAAGCACGATGCGATATCAAAACTTAATCATTATCTTGTAGGGCTAGTCAATTAGTAGGTAGATATTACGAATTACAATATATTCCGCCCCATGGGATCTGTGTTCATTCCGAATTGTCGTCAAGTATACTGACTGCAGTTGTAATGTTTATTTCGAACCCATGTTTTATATTAAGGTTCAGATGTCGAAGATGAACCATTGTTTGTTGACGGGTGCTTGATGAACAGCAATACCCCATCTAGATTTGTAGAATTTCGACGGATATAGTTTTGAATATACCATGATATTTGCTGTTTCATCTTCTATTGCGATATGAGTATATTGACACTAATGACACTCGGTTGATCGCATCATGTCTGAATACTTCGGAGACTCAATACATTACGTTGAACATGACATCTTCACCATTTAGGCCTGGCGCCAGTCTCGAAGATCAACTATCATATTACAAAACACAATATGAGCAGCTCGAACAAGAATTACATGAGTTTCAGACCTCAAGTAAGGAGCTCGAAGCAGAACTTGAACGAGATGTCGAAGAATCCGAAAAGAGGGAACGCAAATTGAAGGAGCAAGTGGAATCGCTAACATATGAAGTAGAAGAATGGAAGGTGATTCACCATCATCAAATTGTTATTAAGTTCCTTGTACTAAATCATTGCTAGACTAAAGGCAAAGGCGCCCGCGATGAAGCCAATCGAGCGCAATTACATTTGCAAAAAGAAATCACGAGTTTGCGAGATACAACTCGAAATCTACAACTAAAACTTAGGGATACTGAAGTTGCAAACGATGACTATGAGCGTCAAGCAAGACATACGACATCTTCTTTGGAAGATCTTGAATCCAAACACAACATGGCTATTGAAAAGGCGGTCGTGCTAGAAGAAGAAATAAGAGTAGGAGAGCAAGAACGGGAAGGGTTAAGGATAGAAACACAACGATTGCGAGATGAAATGTCTGATGTTAGAGTAGAGTTGGATATTACGACGGATAAATTAAGAAAAGCGGAACTGGCTCTACAAGCACGACATATAGAGAGGTTGAAATCGCAAATCGATCTTGAACGACCTACATCCTCAATCTCACAATTATCGGCCTTGACACCCCCATCCCCGAATGGACCTACAGACGTCAAATCTGAAACAACGGCAACATCAGAAGTTTCAACACCCCCATCATTAGTGCCCTCTAATGCACAAAATGATTCAATATCTCAAAGATCCAACAAAAGTCTCAATGAAGATGATAACTTCAACAGCAGTGGAGCTACATTCATTCCACCTTTATATATCCGAGGCTCATCTCTATCAAATGGACGTATGGGACCACCTATAAAAAAATCAAGTATATCTCAACCCATTCCGGCGACCGAAGGACTTGCACGATCGAAGTCGCTATATCAAATCAAAAACATCATAGGTAGAATGCAAAAGATAGAAGAACGTGTTCATTCCGCAAGATCCAAACTCACTCCTATAACAGGCGTTTCGACAGAGTCGTCGCCGCGAAGTAAACCTACTCCTGGCATACCACTTTCAGTAACAATCAGAACTCCTCGAAAAAGACAAAGTATTATTGGTACTACTACATCAGATATGAATGGATTTAGCTTCTCTAACGGAGGACTGAATAATGATATACGTCCGAGTAGTCGTGCCAGCAACACTAGCGCATCAGACTCTAATCCATTCCTTCGACCATCAAGTAGATTAAGTACCGCAGGAGGTACTTCACGCTCGACAATCCGATCAAGACAGTCTATAGGACCGCAACCGACGCTTATCCGTAAAGATATAAACGTAGATAAAGGAGAAGATCAAGATCTGGATAGGACTGTCCTAGAACCGCCCTCGACGCCTACAAATCGACGGACGACTATAGATAGATCTGCGATACCTACTCCATCGACAGGACGACGTACAAGTGTCGGAATCAATGTTATAGGAGGGACAGGCAGGAGGCAGAGTAATATAGGTTCAATATCACCGATTAAACCACAAAATTCAGCTAGACGAAAGGTCAGTAATGCATTGGGAGAAACGTATTGATAGAATTATGTAAAATGTATGAAGCGTTATGATATTGATACCCTTTTTGAATGGATAATTAGATGTACATTGTCTATTATAGACATTATGATAAGTTACAAGTTACACTATGTTTTATGATTTGTCATGTGTGTCCTGCTATCATGTATATCTTGTGCTTTCGATGGATCCCCATCTTTGACCTTTTTTATTATCGTCATCGACACTGCTTCATATCGATAATGACAATCTTTCTTGATTACTCTCTTGTCTGACGTCTGACGGACATCAATCCTTGCTTAATCGATCTTCCTCTACATGTTCGAGATTCAGCCAGAGTGCTACAATTGACATGTAGATGTTTATCTCTTATACATTCCTCTTCTACATCATACCAGCAACAGCCCGATTATCAGCTGCAGTACATTAATCGTACCCGACAACATGTAAATTTCTCGCTCGACTAACTAATTTTAGTCGATGCATCCAACATGTCATTAGCAATCCCTCCTAATAACCACATCTCCTCACCGTGAAGATTTAATCATGAACCCCTCTCCTTCAAATACTTGCCCACTCTCTGCCGAATATCCCCTTCCGACTGCTGCATAACATTCAACCCATTCCTATCCCTACTCATGCCTTTATAATCCGTCTCTCCGTACTTTTCAATCAACCTCTCTATCCATTCTTTTTCCCTTTTACTCTGTGCACGATTCTTCTTCGGCAACGCAGCTAACCGCCGCGCTTCGTCTTCTAATTCCCGCACAGTCTCTGTCCTTCTATCCTTTCTTTCGTCTCCCTTCTCGTCGTCGGAAACAGCGTCGAACCCTTCCCATTCCTCGTCGGATTCAACCCCGTCGTCCAAGGGTTTATAAACCGGTTCGTGAGAGTCGCCGTTCGTTTCTACGACGGAGATGATCGCCCCGGTCGCGTCGCGGATGACTCTACTCTCGGTGATTTCAATGTGAGTCGGTTGGGAATGCTTGTGGACGTTGAGGATGTCAGATGTGGTCAATCGGGCTTTTGTCGTCGAGAGATCGTCGCTGTCTTCTTCACTATCGTCGTTGAGAAGTCTTGTGTGTTTCTCTACACCCCCAGCTACGTGGTTTAGTTTCGAAGCGAGACCTAAGCGTCTGTAGTTCTGGGTGAGGGTTTCTTTTTGATTCCTGTCAATGATAAGTATGTGAGAAAGAAACGAAAGATTTATAGAAAATCTTACCATCCTTTGGCGACAATGGGATTGTGTAAGAGTTTCTTCTTGGACTTGACTCGATGTTTGACTTTTGCTATCGAAGATCGATTCTTTGCTTTTTGTCGTTCTCTACCCATCTTTTATAATAGATATGATAAAAGCACTGCCACACTAGTATTTTCAGTTATAGGTTGGAGATATTTTTTTTGGAACGATGGATTACCCCAGATTTAGAAATTTCTCATGGTCGTTGACATCACGTGTAGAAGTTTGTCAGTCCAAAGACAGTGACAGTGGAGCACAAAGCAGTCCATAATACGTTTGTAGTAGAGTCATATATATACTATTTTTGCATTGTAAGTTAACTATATATACAATTCCTATCTGAATGGCATGTCAATCTGCTCAAAATAATAATTCATTAATACCATAAGCTCTCATCTAAAAACGAGAAAAGCCAAAATGCTGTTGTAATCGTAGCATAATAAATGCATTCAAACATGACTCATGACAAGACACAAACAACGGTAACAATACAAAGACAGCGTGACAGACTGTTGCTTTTCTCAAAGAGTCGCCAGCGAAGAAATACCAATAGGCCGAATATCGAGCCGGCGGAATGTGTTGGGGTGGAGACTGTGGAGAAATAAGGTTATCGTTGATGAAAGGAGGAGAGGGGTAGCCTGTTTTAATGCAGGGTGATGAAGAGACGATATATAGATGATCGGGTCAAGTCCCCAAAAGTTTTTGTTTTGCTGATTCGCTTGTCCTCCGTCGTATATTTGTAATGCGTTCTTTCGTGAATATGAAAAAGCAAAATCCCAAGGATATTAATATCTCATTCGGCAGAAATCGACCTACTAAGAGATGGTCGACTCGCAGTAGTAGAAGACGTGGTGGTACTCTTTTTACGCTGACTCGGCGTTCGACTGAACAATTTACGAGGCCATGATTTCTCTTTACCAGTAATGTCATCTTTAAGCCATCGATCTTCCGAAGTTTGACTCGAGGCCCTTGGTGATAATGTTTCGCTTCTCATGGAACTATGAAGGTCAATCAAGTCATCTTTCACCATCTTCACAAACAACCTGGCATCTCGGTATTTCTCTCCGTAAGGATTGAATAGAGGGATGTGACGGAAGCCTTGCTGAACACTGTCCAGCTTTGCAGTGAATACGGCCAGCATTGTGCCGTTTGAGGAAAGGTTTTTGCCATTGGGCGAGTTCCAGACTGTCCATCTGATAAAGATTAGCTCAGGATATGCTGTTTCGACTGTAACTGTCATGGTCTCCTTCCATACAGGATCGAAACCATTATCTTCGACTATCTTTGTCCTTCTTCGAATTGGTGCATCGATACCCGACGAGCCATCCCGCAGCGGAGAAACGTCGATACCTCCTTCACATCTGGCGACAGTTCGACTACGATCTTCTGCAGAAAATATCTCAAATTCAATATAGGGATTGATAGAGGCACCTTGATTACGGTTACGCGGACGGGGCAGTCTTCTTGCAGAAATGATCTCGACAGAGAACTTGACAAACTTCCGGCCATTTTTAGGACCGTCCACAGCAGGTTGACTCACTAGTCTAAGACCTTCAGGTTTGAGCACATAGCCAGTACGATCTTGGCCGGCAGCAAACATGGCCTCTGACAATTGCATATTCACGTCATAAGTCTGCCAGTTCAAAGCCGACATCTGCACACCCTGTCGCCAAACTTGCAGTGGGTTAAAGTTCGAGGAATCAATGCGCCGCGCCGCTGGATAGACCCGCATCAGATGTTTAATGTTATGTTTTTGGAGTTGTCGCTTTGTCTCGGGCTCTTTGCACAAGTTGTTATAAGCATTTTCAGCAAGGGAAAATATATGGTTGACTGTCTTCGCCTCGGGTGCTGAAAAGTCAGAATATTTCACACCACAAGCATAAACTCCTAATGCACCAAGGCTCGGGACAATGTTACTAGTCTTCTTATTCCTTTGCGAGGCTCTGGTAGAATTATACACCTCGTTATCACTACCCGATGTACTCGAGATTGGACCGTTCATCAAAGAGGGTGTTGTAGAGCTACTGCGCATTGTACTCTCTGATGAACCTTCATTCGCCAGTTCCACAGACATTTGTGTAGATTGTGACGAATGCTTGGGACCGTCGTGCTTAGTCACAAGGCTCTTATCTGTTGAAGGTGGCGTCTGGCAGCTGTCAACTTGTTTCGCAGCCTTGACTTTGATCAAGATACGATTGCGAAGATCTTCTGGCGACGGTAGTGAACAGGCACCGGGTTGCAAAGGAGCCGTAAGGAGAGCATCTCCGAATATACGGACCATGATCTCGACCATGGAGTTCTGTTGTTCTGGACCACAATGGACCTCGAGTGAGATGATTAATGGATACGGTGATGAAGTGAAAGCGTATTTGGCTATGGTAAAGATACAATCCTCGAAAAGCACGTCCGTCGACATTGTTCGACCGTGATTTACCACAGGTCGACCATCTTTACCGTCCCAGCAATCCACTTCAATACATCGACAACCTTTAACAAGCGCAGAAATATAACCTTCCACGCTGGAAATACCCGCAACTTGTCTACCAAGCAAATATGTGTTGTGAGAGCTAGAAATGAAATATTCATTAATTGGCCGATTGAGATCTGCCAGGGAGTCATTTTCGAGTACGTTATTCAGACTGGATGTTGAAAATGTCTGAAAGCCGACTCGACTCATCCGCATATTTGCCACATCATCGTCCGATGGCGGAGTTTCGGCATTTCGTATCATATGCACACGACTGTAATTTACAAATTTGCTGATCCAAAACTGTCGATCTTTCTCAACATTTATACTTTGTGAAGCTGTCAAAAAGGCAAGGAACTGATTTAAATTCAGATCAGATTGACCGGCTGGCTTTATCGCCTCGAAAATGAATCCAATATCATGTCTAGTCTTGAAAAGATTAATGAAAATCTCGTATTGTGGGTAGGTAAGCATACCAATCATGCTCTGGTCAGCTTGATTGAAATATTGTCGAATTTGGCTATTTGAACAATTAATCTCCAATTTCCGACAGATCCACGTCGCATCTTCAAACGTAATTCTATCGTCATTATTATCTCTTTGCGAGATTGCCCATTTCCATGCCATGAGCATGCTTCGTTGACTTCTCTCCGGACTTAACGATAACGCATTCATGATCTCTATCCTTTCCCTTTCTACACTCTTTAGTGCATCGGTCCATAGCTTTGCGATGTAGTCATTAGGTGCAATCAAATGCATTGTCTTGATTGAACGATCTTTGGGTCCTTCCGGTTTGTCATATACAATTGTCATCCAACAATTTTCAATCTCAGGTGTGACATGAATATCTTGTCTTGAACTCCGCGACTCTGCTCCTACCCTTATTTCCCGGACGTTATCAATGTAGAACTGCTTATTCAAGTTTGCAGAGTCGGTCCAGCAAACCTTTGCCGCCGAGGTATCTAGGCGGAATTTGCGTACATGTCGTTTCTTTCTTGTAACTTTGATGAGATAAGTCCCTTGTTCGAGGACGGATGATATTGTTGGTGCAATACCTCCTTCAAATGAGGTCGGCGAGGTAACACAAGTAGATTTCGATGGTCCTTCTAGAGATGCAAAGCTTGAGGACATGTCCATGGTGGCCGTCTCGGAAGATGGCCCTTCAGTCTCAAAGTCAGATGTCGCATCGATATATAATGTCTCGGATACGTCTTTGCTTTCGCTACGATGCCGCACAAGTATCGGCCCGATGTTCTGATCATTCTGTGCTTTCGACTGTAATGTTGATGCTCTCCGCCTTATACTACTTTGTGCCCCTCGCGATATCCTCCTGATCAAACTTGGTGATTTTGTCTTGATTAACGCATCTTCATTTCCATCTCTCGAACTCGGTATTGATTGGAGAGGGGGTGGTAGAGCAGTAAATTGCTCAAAGTCTGTTTCATCTGTTCTAGGCCTCGCCAAAGGTGACATGGGTGATATGGTATCTGTGGGGCTGACATCAAAGTGGTGATATCTTTGTTGCATGGAGCTGAGGGCTGTATCAAGGCGGAGAGCATGAGTGTTTGCCTCCATGTTACCATTATTATCATAGTTGAGTTCTTGCAACATCTCTTCCAGAGGACTTTCTAGCGGAGAGTCGACTCGACTGATCCCACTATCGAAGGTGTAATGATCCATTTCGTATAGTGTATCAAGAAAAGAATGAAGTTTTGAGAATCATCCTGTCGTTGATCGAGCACATATTCGACCAAGCAGCGTAATGTCTTTCTTTTCAAGAGTACTGGACTAGGCCATGTTCAAAGTCCTGCGCTGGCAGATGATCTTGTTCTTATCAAGGTATAGAAAACTGTCCAGTCGAACAAGAAGCCTGCAAAGGCCTCGTGCCGAGGTTGGTCGTCGACAACCTTTCGACTTATGAGCAAATCCTATGCTTTGTTACAAAATACAAAGGGGTTTCGTACTTGACAACTATTTTTGGTTTAAGGCGTTGGTAAAGTAGGGCAAAAAGTGGCGGTCCCTGTCGATCAACCGTGGAACTTTGACTGTTTTTTATCGCTTTTATGGTAGTAGTATTTGGCAACTTGAAAAATTAGATGATCAACGATAATGACAAGAATGAAAATGACGAGTCGCAATTTTCTCAAACATTATATCTCAGTGGCATACAGAGGCTTTTGTTGTAATGAGGTGGAAAGTTCCGACAACGGCACTCGAGCCTTTCCGCAGGCATTAGAAAAAATTTGTGGACACACATTTTCCATGGCCATAAAAAAGTTTGCTGTCAAGTGCAGATGCGATCAACCCCAAAGCAGTTTAGAGTTTAGGTGCTACCCCTTTGAAAAATGTGGAGTAACTTTGCATACGTTTTACGTTTTATCGAATCCTAACTAATGATAATTGTCGACAATCCTCGCAAAAATCATGACTTTGAATGATTGGCATACGTAGAGTCAGGATCGCTATCTTCGTCAACGATAATGTCAGAAGCCTTGAAAGCTTTTGTAACTTTTATACCTCTTTGGCTTATCAACTCATGCTTGTATCAACCGAATACAGTAGCAGCACATAGAAATTTCAGACCGACTTCGACTTTTAGGGTTTGTGCCGTGAACGTTTACCGAACACATCGAAAGGTCCCTGCAACCAGATCTTTGACTTGTTGTTGGTGGCCTTTCGCTAAGCTTCCTCGCAGAAATTTTCCACCGCAATAAGCATTTGCGCTCATCATTGAGGATCTTTCAATGGGAATTACGCGGCATCGGAAGTTTCCACAATGCGACTCCAGAAAATGGTCGATTTTAAGGCTATTCGAGCCACCATATTCGATCTGCGATACTTCACGTCAAAAGTTCGATAATGATGGAGCTGACATGTCACGGTGTATGATTCTGCATGTTGGCACAAGCCAATCGTTCACGCTTTCCCCTGCAATCAAAATTACCTAGGAAGCTACTACATGTCTAGTCACTTATTGCCAGCAAAGCTGATTGTGAGAAGCGATTGTAGGGTTTTCTGAACTGTCATTCGGACTAACTTACATGCACATCTTTGATGGGTAAAGGTGATCACCAGCCGATAATGTAATATGTGATGTGATTTGATGACTTGCTTAAAGTATGCTTTTCCGATGAAACACGAAAACCTAGAGTGCGAGCAGATTGCCGATGATATAAGCTTAGCTAAGCGCTGTTTTTAATTAACGGACCCTGCTTTCCCTGAATAAAATAATAATAACAAAGACGCCGAGATTTCGCCGAAGCATATCGTTCATATGTTACATGACCGATCGGACTGGTAAACAACCATAGCTCTCTCGCCAAGGCGACAATCAGACACGATTTGATTACGATAGTCAATTATAAAAAGATGCAGAGATATTGATCAGTCAAGCTTGTCTTTACCAGATACTAGCAGTTGTCAGATCACAGCACAGGTTGTACTCGCTCACGCGGCCCAAGGATAAAGGTCAGCCACTCTTGTTCCCACGAATCGGCCTCCGCGATGCTTGACTTGAGATTATCTGCGTCGTGAATCACCGGACTTTGAATGTAGACTCGTGCGACGCCTGTTCCATGAGGTCCTAACATCTCGATATCGCTTTTGGACATGTCCAAGTGGTTGTCATCATCAATCTCGCGTTCCGCTGCCGAGAGTATGTCTTGCTCGTGCATTGTCGGAGGAGCACGATAATCATGCTGTGTAGCGTCACTCGTTTCGCTCGATTGATAGTCTATATAACAGTCTCTCTCTGTCAGGTCGCCTGCTGTTGTATCGAAAGGCTTATTGTTGGTCTCCTTCGAATAACAGCCAGCAGTTAGAGACTTGATAAATGAAGACGTGTAGGAAATACTGTAGAGAAACTCTTTCTCCTGCTCATGTTCATGCTCACTTGTGATGTGATGATCTTTTTCATCATTGAAATCTGGAATGACAGAACTCACGAACTCGGGTGGTGATAGAAGGTCTGGAGTGTCGGAAAAGTGCAATGCAGAATGTGCGTAGGCTTCCAGCCCATGCGTATCATCCACTTTAACATAAGTCAGATCTGTTATTAGTTCATTATCAACCTTCTGTTTGTGCTTGAATTTAGCTAGACCCAGCCAATCATCGTTGTTGAGCAATCTTTCACAATTGTGCTCAAGATTTTCTACTGAGCACGATGTGGATATCTTCTTTTCAGCACAAAGATGATTTCCATCCGGCGTGATGTTTTTCAAATTCGGAGAAAGTCTAGCGTTATTGCCTACAGACTCTGCACTCAAAGTTACAGAATTTGCGCTGTAATGAGTCTGACGAGCTCTTGCAAAATGCGCCTTTTGTTTTTTCGAGGCTGAATATCTACTCTCACCATGACGTTGACAAGAACCACCAGTCCAATTCATCATTGTCGGAACTCAAATGTTGATACTGTATCGTAAATGTGTTTGTTTATGACCATGTGCTCGTCATTTATTAACAAAACTTAGCAGTAGCTTTCATTTCGCGGCAAGCATGATCTGGATTAGCTTTTATCTGCATCATCAATTATACCAAAGCTATTGTATATAATAATAAAGTCCTATAATTGTTTCTCCCACACGACTCGTGAAGCGTCAGACATAAAACGTTAACGGTGTTGAATTTGGATTTCCCCATTTTACAGCATATCGAATGTATCCAGTAAACTTTATACTCTATAGCTATCGACGTTCAATGTATACGATTACACTAGTATTCATTTGCGAAACAGGCTATGCATGGTATGGCCAAAAATGATATCACAACGTCACGGTAAAGTGCGCATGTAGCTGTAAAGTCGACCAGGCATGGAAGTCTTGCATGGTGTAGATGATAGTTGGTCAAACAAGGAGAAGCAGGATTTGGTCGATCCTCAGGGAATGAACAAGTATTATCCTGGGAAACAAAACTCACAAAATACAGATGGAAATAGGGTTATAGCGGCACAATCTCAAGGAATAACGGGAAAGATAGATGACCGCTTAGCAACCAGTCCATCACAAAACCCATCATCTCTCGAACAATCGACTGGCACAACTCACGAACAAGGGACAGGACTTTCAACAAATAATTACACATCGTCCAAGTCTGGGACGGAGGCCTTTGATGCGAACATCTCGACCGAAACCAGGCCAAGACCTTTGTTGACGCCGCGATCCAGTACGGAACATCTAAATACAGTTCAGGATAATGCAAAAGCTGGTCCGCGCAGAGGATCCTGGTTGACAACACTAAGCTCTAAATTTTCCAGTATCTCACAGTCTAGTCCTACAAGTTCAGCAAAGTCGCCGACCAATGATAATAATCCTAGAAAAGCCCAAGGGGAACCGATCACCAACGCTTCAGTGAATCGAGGTACTACGGAATCTAGTCCATTGGAACCCTATATTCCGCAGAAGCCGAAAGAGAGTAGTGGTAATTTCTTTTCGAGTCTGACTCGCCGACTAAACCCAAATACCGCTCCCTCCAACAATGCAATCAAAGGCGCACTCAACGGCGGGGTTTGTCCGAGAAGAACGCTGAATGTGAATATGCATCGTGTACGGTGCGACATACCTGAGCTGGAACCTTCCAAATTAAGGCGCGTCGCATTTTCAGTCGATGTCGAAGTGGCAGGACCGCCAAAGTATCGAGATGAGGAAGATAAAAAGAGTAAGAAATCCAAAAAGGAGTTGGAGAAAGACAAGAAATTGAAGGAGAGAAGTGAAGGCGACACCCTGAAGCATGTCGAGGCTGCTGAAGATGTAAATCGAGTCGGAACCAACACGGTCGAGGTTGTGGAAATAGCTGAAAATGCAGTGAATGCGAAAACGGGAATCTTGAGCAAAAAACAAGAGAAGAAGAAGCGATCTGAAGAGGAACGAAAGGAGCGCAAAGAGAAGAAGCGAAGAAAGGCCGAAGAGAATGGCACTCTTCCGGTAGAGCGAAATGGATCTCTCGATGGTCATTCTCCAAATACAAATATCGAGCCTAATGAAGGTGGACGGCATGATCGGCCGACCACAGATCCAGTGCGGATATATAGAAGATGTTGTCAACTACGCGAATCGCCTATCTTGAAGCGGATAACAGAACAACTGTCGAGTCGGGATTTGTCGCTCGAAGAAGCAGACAATGTCACATGTCTTGACTTACGAGGATCTCGATTACAACTTGCTGACTTTATAACGCTCGGCGATTGGCTTGCAGTAGTCCCGGTCAGGCAACTCTTACTAGATGATGTAGATATTGCAGATGAAGGATTACGAGTAGTGCTTGCTGGACTGTTGACTACGAAGAAGAATGCTGAGGATAGGATTTATGGTGTAATCGAAAATCTTACACTTAGTTTGAATCCTAGAATAACACCTATTGGCTGGAGATATATTTCGTTGTTTCTGCACATGTCTCGTTCAATCAAAACTCTCGATTTGGCGCAACTAAAATTCCCGGTCGATTATCCTGTTTTAGAATCTGAATCGGCCAAAAGTGCCTCTGTCAGCACGACGACAATGTCACGACCGCCGAATGTGTCTGATGTATTTGTAAGGGCTATACATGAACGGCCTGGCGGTGCAGTCCTCGAAGAGATTGTCATGACTGAATGCGATGCCTCGGCAGAGCAAGTCCGCAAGATTCTCGAAGCTGCCAAATCATGTGGAATTGCAAGGGTGAGCTTTGCTGGCAGTCATTTGGATGATGCTAGTCTTGATCATATATATGACTTTGTTCGGTCGGGAATTTGTACTACTGTTGATCTTGGAAATAATGATCTTCGAGGAAACACCCAAAAGTTAGCCGATGCTCTTGCCGACAGTCCTGATTGTTCTGTGCGGGGTCTGAGCCTTGCATCATGCAACTTGGACGCGTCTTCATTGCAGACACTGCTTCCGGCCATCCTAAAATTGAGGCAGTTCCGTTTTCTCGATATTAGTCATAACAAAGCTATATTTAGCGATAATAATAATGACGGACTGTCGACATTGAGACATCTTGTCTCGCAGATACCCACACTTAGAAGGCTCCATCTGACAGATGTTGGACTATCTGCAAAGCAAGCAATCTCTCTAGCCGAGGTATTGGCTGAAGGATCTCAATTAGCACATGTAAACTTGTTGAATAACGAGCCATTGATAAGCTTGATTGCCAGTAAGGATGAGGCCGACCAACAAGAGACTTGTGCTTTGTTCGCATCGCTCATGTCCGCCGTAAGGGCATCTCATTCTATAATATGTGTTGATATTGACGTATGCATATCTTTAAACTTGTATATGTTATTGTAAGTAACTGACATTAATGCATAGGCCCCTCCAACTGACAGCAGTGATGTCGTCAAAGCATTAGCTCGTCAGATTCTTCTATATTGCTTGAGAAATCTGGAGAATGTCCCGGTCCAAAGTGACAATGCAGTTACGACTTCGGAAATAAAAAAGTTACGCAAGAAAAGCCACGGAGACACAAATACTTATACTGACGTTTTGTCACATTTTATCGGTCCTCAAAATGATGTGACGAGAGATGGAGATGGCTATAGCTCGACAGCCGATGGTGATTACATTGTTAGTGGAAACGGTGTCATCAAAGCTTTACAATATTGTCTTGAGGATAATTCCATCAATGCACCGGGGGTAGTTGGTGGGGGTAAAAAGGCACGGGAAATGACTAAAAATCTACTCGGTAGTGCACGTACGATACGAGCTCGCTTACAAACTGCACTGGCCAAAGAATCAGCAGCAGGTAATGTACATGCATCTCGACGATTGGTCTTTTTGGAGGAAACTTTACAAAAGATTATCAGCCGTTTCGAACTTGAATACCCAGAATGTCGGCTATCTACAGCTGGATTACTTGGCCGTAATGGGTCTCTGGCTTTGTCAGCGGCGTCTGCAGATTCTTTTAACTCGTCCGACCATAACGTTACTGGCATCAGGGCTGATCTTCAACCAATAGAAGGATCCATTAGTAGTGATGAAGAAGGCCACATCTCTCCAACCCGGCCGAGTAATCGTAGTAGTCAAGTCTCTCTGGCGTCACGAGTCTTGTCTATTGAAGAAGGCCGTATGCATAAATTGGGCCTAAGTATAGCTGATGATAGGCGTGAGTCCTTGACTGATTCCATGGCTATGCCAATCCAACCAAGAATGTCTGACGCTTCAGTTTCTGCCCCATCATCAACATCCGACTCGACCGTATCATCGGTTACCAATTCTAGACATGCTTCTGATGCAAATGTGCAAGATATGAATAAAGCAACTATATCATCGATTGACTGATTCCAGACATGCTACTAATGGCAATATTCAAGATATGAATAAAGAATAATGTTCCAACCTACGGTCAACAAACAAACCAAACTGAATAAATGTTTCTATTATTTGTCAATGAAGTAACGACTATTGATATTGGATGAATGGATGAATTAGAATATCATGTACATATATAAACTGTACAGATATACGCAACGATACTAAATTATTATTATTTAATCGACAATGCTACATGTAACATCCATTATTTCCATCTTTGTTGTCTCTTAGTGACTGTCTAGCAAATAAGCAATATAAACCAGCCTTGTATATCCCAAAAAAGCAAAGAAAGACTCTTGAAGTCAAAATCAAAATAGCCAACATCGTAATCCAAATCTAAAATAACAAAAGATACAGAATGAAACAAGCCCCCCGTCTATTATATATTACATATAGGATCATGATATGTCACGTCATAAACCCTCCAAAGACCTTTCATATGAACAACGACAGATAATACAACCATGACATGAAAGATCTGATGACTCGAACCAAAATAATCCAAAGTACCAGGAAATACCCTTTCTGGGATATGACACAAAAACAAGACGACACCACACAAAAGAACAGCCAATTCACTAAACCAATAAAAGACGCCCGAACGTATACCGACTTCGACTTTATCTTCGAACAAAGTCCACATGTGAATCATGGGGATAAACGCAGACGCAGCGACCAGTATAAAAGCCATTGTTCTAAACGTTCTGTAATCTTTATTTTGACATCTAGGATGTAAAACGATGTAAGAAGCAGTAAAGATTGAGGCTGAAATCTACAATATTAATGTTTTAGCAATTCAATATGATTTCTTTTTTTATTTTGTAGTTCAAGTATCAAACTGATGTAGATGACAAAAACTTACCATGGTCCAATGAATGTTTCGATAGGTCGAATAGCATTTAAAATCAACGTATTCGAGGGAGATGAACGCCGTCAAGATCAGCGCCAAAACACCCATAAAGTCGACCTTGAGACAAGTGTCGTGCGCGGCTTTCGAATGGCCCATGAAGAGGTGATAGATGGACGAAGATAGAAAACACGCCAAGACGCCGCACGTGTAGATGAAGAAAATCAAGCGGTCGTGAAACGAAGCATTCGGGTATCTCGAAACAAAAGCATAATCTCCAGTCCAGATCAACGGTAAAAGTATGGCCAATGCGGGAATCAGGTGCGTGTAGATGTTCATGCTCTCGTTATGGAGGTAAAATAGTGACTTTACGGATTCGTGCACAGAGTTTGAAAGCGGTCTGTAACCACCGCGAACCCATCTGTTCTCTTGTCTCCACGGCGCTATTTCGTTGAAATTCAAAAGTTTCTCGATCCTTTTTGGCGTTTTGATGTCGTAGTTGATGCCATCCTCGTTCTCGACTCCCATACTTTCCAATTGGTGAGAAAGAAAATGAAAAGAAAAAGGGGAACCCAAAATTGTATATACAAGAAGATGAAAAATTTATTGAAACGATTGTGGGAGAGCACGAGTTTGTGGAACTGCTAAGAGAAAGATTTGTTGGGGAAATATGAGACGATATTTATTGTTCAAAGATTCTAATGCTGTGTGAAAAAAATAACGAACAATTAAGGTTGAAAGATCTTGGTTCAGGCAAGGGTTCATCGTGCCTTTTTTCGGTTTCGACTTGGCATTGTCGTGCCTTTTTTTCGTTCGTGTCACGATGTATATATTACCTTTTTAATTATATCACAATATCTAATCTACAGTATCCATGTTTACGAAATCTTTGCCTTTCCATATTTACGACATCTTACTTACCCTTTCAAGCCTCGACGTATGTTGCCGCTTTTGTCTCACTTTGCCTTGATCCATTCCCTTGGGAACTGTACTTTGCGAAAGGTACATCAATCTTCGTTTCATGTTCCCGGACCTCAATCCGAAAATCGTCATAATTAAGAGTCATATTCCTGACTTTTAAGGACATGCCTCGTTCTGACAAAGCACCCAAATGATTCTTCAACACTATCACTTGATCATGTTTCCCCCCTTTGACAGTTTGAACAGTGTAATCTTTGTCGATAGAACTAGGTATGACTCCTATTTCTAGTATTGCCTTGTCATTATTCTGTGGTCCACACAAAGACGTATCAAGTCTTGCTTTCTCACCATCCCAAGTTCTAGGTATAGACGGGTCAAATTGTAAGTCATACGGCCATATGAAGAATTGTATGTAATCTCCTCCAATCACTACCTGCCCTAATTTATCATTCAATGTCTCATTATCATTATCTCTTTCCATGGTTTCATATTCATGACTGACAGTGAATGACACGTCAGGGTCAAGCGATAACAGTCCTGCTTTCGTACCCCATCCACCACCACCCGATGTCACTTTGCATAACCTCGCGCCTTGATTGAATAAATCAGTCAAGTTGTTGTTCGGCTCGGCACTGAGATCAAAAGACTTCTTGTGTTGTGTAACGGTGCTATGAAGATGGGAAGGAATGATTAATGCCCATATAGATACTGCATGAGGAGATATCTTTTTGTCTCGAAAGTATTGGTCAACTGCATTTTCTAATTGTTCCGAAGCAGGTCGAATGTCTATCCGCTTTTCGCTTGGTGCTTGGTCTATAATCTGGAGACTTCTGATAATGTTTCCCATACATGCGTGGACTTTCTGTATCGAAGTTAATTGTAAAAGAGGTAGATCAAGTGATGAGTTTTTATTGTCTCTGCTCCCTGGACTAAATGGCAGTGTGAAATTTGCATGTCGATATGCTTGTTGATTGATCACTTTCCAAGATCTTTGCTCTTTGTTGTAGCTATACTCCCTATGTAATAGAGTATACCGCATGCCATTCTGGAAAAGTGTGCTTGCTAATGGAATTTGTAAATAGTGTGAAGAGGCGACTAGATTCTGGTTTTGTGAAGCATTCATATGAGCATCAAAGATTTCCTGGGGCTCCGGATGAAAAGCAATAGTAATGGTAGAAGGTGCATCAGCCGATAAAGAATGTGAGAATCGGTTAGAATTAGAAGACCAATTATCTTTTCCTACATCACTTAATTCTAAATGTTGTTTACTTGTTATTGCTACAGATATACCATCATTGTCTTCATCATTGATATGACCAAGTGAGGTGTTTTGAAAGCTTGGAAGCTTGTCTACAATCGCAAATAGTATCTGTATGTTTGTGATAGATCTACCAACAAGAATAATATCAAGTGCATCCGCAATTGACGATTCTGAGCTTGACAAAATCTCTTGAGCAAAATTTGGAGTTGCAAGGAAAACAATCAAGTTATGCTCGATTGGTAAAACACATGAGAGAGATTGCAGATAAGAGATTAGATGTTTCAATTTCTACTTACATTATCAGTCCAGAATTATCTAGAGCATATTTACATTTCCTCACATTTGTCGAGTCATTACTTATGATTGTGCACGCCCTTACGGAATCTTTTGAATTATCAAAACGTATTTGTGGGATAGAATTGACCACTTCCGTGACCGAATCTAGACTCGGACGCTTCTTCAGAGCTTCATGACCATTGCAGACCTGAGCATAACCACGATGATCATTTCGAATGCCAATTCCTTTCCACTGACTAGAGTGGAAACATCCCACCCCATTATGAGAAATCCATTGGCCCTCACGACTAATCAGACTCGATCTAGCGCAGCTTTGCGCAAGCCTGTTCAAGGTCTGCTGAAAGACTGACCTCATCAAAATCTCAAACAATCATCGTTACGAAGCAACTTGGGATGTTTCAAAATGACTCAATCTCGTCACGTGAAAAATTATTGTGTTCACGAGAATATTCTTCGATTATTATTGTATCAACTTTGTACACGAATCATTCAACTTATGCGACATCCTCTTTTCGATCTATTCTGCCTGCAAATCTTCCAATAATCCTTGGAGTCACATATCCTGAAGCGTGTTATATAACGAGGATCTATAAGAACCAAAGATTACCGTTATGTTTGCGTCATAACGGGCTTCGAATATAAACGCAATAATTATAAATTTCAACTATTTAGAAACCCCCCCGACAAAGCTGATCCAGCATGCCAGGACGCTCTGATGCCTTTGGTCAATCACGTCAGTCAAAACGTACCAACAGGATTACAATCATATTAGTTGGGACGTTAGCGATAGGGCTTCTACTCTTTCTTCTCTCCTCCAGGGACAATTCCATATCCACTTCCTCTATACAAGGTCGGCATTGGTTAAGATCAAAAGATCCCGCTCCTCATGCTTTGTCACCAGCATCTCTACCTTTTGTACGTGTCAAGCCTAGACCTGGAGAAGTCGCTGCTCCTCCTCCGGTTGTGCATTATCATATGAATAATGTCACGACCTCTAGCGATCCTGTAAAGAACCGTGAGACTGTTCTGATACTTACACCACTGGCTCGATTCTATCAAGGATATTGGGATAACCTAGTAGCACTCTCATATCCCCACGATCTCATAAGTTTAGGTTTTATTATCCCTCGAGGGCGAGAAGGTAACGCGGCGGCTGCCAAATTACAAGAACAAATAAAGAGGACGCAGCGAGATTCTAATCGGAATCGATTTGCTTCTATAGTGATACTTAGACAAGAAGATGAGCCTCCGATTGGCTCACAATCAGAATCAGCAAGACATGCCTTGTCTGCACAAAAAGTCAGACGAGCTTCAATGGCAAAAGCACGTAATTCACTACTGTTCACAACCTTGGGTCCTACTACATCTTGGGTATTGTGGCTTGATTCAGACATCATTGAAAGCCCAGCAACGTTGATACAAGATCTCGCTTCACACAACAAACCTATCATCGTACCGAATTGTTACCAACGATGGTATAACAGTAAAGAGTCTAAATGGGATGTGCGAGCGTATGATTTCAACAGTTGGCAAGAAAGCGAGCGAGGAAAAGAAATAGCAGCGGGCATGGGTCCAGATGATATAATACTGGAAGGATATGCAGAGATGGCCACGTATAGAGCATTAATGGCATACATGACTGGTGAGTTCCATGATCTAGCGTAATATTTTGACCACAAACTGACTCGTTCTCAGATGCTCCTAAAGGAGATCCCAAACGATTAATGGAACTCGACGGTGTTGGTGGAACGGCATTGTTGGTAAAAGCAGAAGTCCATCGAGATGGTGCCATGTTTCCACCATTTCCATTCTATCATTTGATAGAAACGGAAGGATTCGCAAAAATGGCAAAAAGACTCGGCTGGTCGAGTTATGGTTTGCCTAATTACTTTGTATATCATTATAATGAATAGAACCTACATATACAGCAAATATAATAATCAATAATCATGCTGCACGTAACAGTAAAAGCGAATATTAAACATAAATTACATGTTGGATATACCGGTCCGTCATATACCCGTCTTTGTAGTATATGGTGCTTAGCAGGTGAAAAACATATCAGGCCTCTAATGTCAGATCTAGTGATATTACTATGAATTACGAATGACAACAGTCCAGTTTATACGTATTGTGCTTATTCGGTCACACGAATTTTTAAGTACTAAACGTACTCTTACATTTATTCACCTTTTCACAATATCAACAACAAGAACAACTAGATTTATGCAAAATCATCCATATACAAGCCTATAAATACATCTACCTAGCACAGTAACCACCGTCAATGAGAATATCAGCTCCTGTAGTATAAGTACTTGCATCAGAAACAAGATACACATAAGCACCCTTCAACTCTTTTGCATCTCCATTTCTACCCATTGGAATCATCGACATCCATAGATCCTGGGTCTTTTGGTCTACAAAATCTGATAGGCCAGTGTCAATATAGCCCGGGCTAATTGAGTTCACTCTGGCGAAATCACGCCATTCATTAGCCAAAGATCTAGCCATGTGAATGCATCCAGCCTTGGCGACATTGTACGACGTCTGCTCTTGGGGGTAGTTGGCGATATGTCCCGACATACTAGCCGTAATGACGAATGAACCAGTTCCTCTTTCCTTGAAATGATGACCAACAGCTTTAGCACAGTTGAAAGTACCGTTCAAATCCGTTTGAATGACCTCATGCCATGCATCGACACTACCATCCAAGATCCCAGAATCGGCAGTCCGTCCGGCATTGGCAATGAAAGCATCGACCTTGCCAAAGTCCTTGATGACATCTTTGACTAATTGATTGCATGCATCGTAGGAGGAAATGTCAAGCTTGTAAGCTTTGGCTTTGACGCCATATTTATCACCAAGTTCTTTTGCGTTCTTCTCTCCTCCTTCAGGTCTTGAAGAGTATGTTATTGCTACGTCGGCTCCCATTTCAGCACAGCCTCTTGCAGCTTCAATACCCATACCGCGAGGTCCGGATGCTCCGGTTATGATGATGACTTTTCCTTTGAGAGAAAGGAGGTCGAGAAGGGAGTCTGCCTTGGGGACTGGAATAGGCATCTTGGACGGATATTATAAGATATCAGATAAGTAGAAGTAGTGATTGAAGTGGAAAGGGAACAGATGAGAAGAGATATGAGGATGAGAAACGATAAGGCAGAGGTGCGGGCTAAAAAGGCAATACAGTAACAGCTATATGAACGTGGGGAAGGCGGGGCAATAATTATACTGTAGTTATGACGTCTGCATGACTCTGTATCTTTTGATGTTTCTTTTAATCCTTTATCAATAAAATGCGGCCGTCTTTCCGTTTCTAAATTTTGGTCATGACAAAACCGTATTTCTTGCAAGTATTAATTGTTGAAAAACTTCACAGATCTTTATTCATCATTCAATGACAGCCATGGCGATAACTACAATGATCACTGAATACTGGTTGATTTACCCCACTTGGATAATATGCTTTACAGCATGCAATCTAGATTTCAAGATGCGGGGGAATTTTCCCATCTCAAAATGATGGACAAATTTTTATAGTTTAGCACATCTGCTATAACAGAATCTATCGGAAGTAGTCTTATTCTTTTATTACGCGCTACTTAAGGTGTCATTGGTGTGAGGGATCAATTCGACACCAGCCACAAGATGACTTACTCCGACATGTCTCCCTTGTCGCCAGTTATGGCTCCTATTGGCGGTAGTGGTCAGTCATCCAACTGAGATCGCAGCATGAACGTGCAATTCACTGACATTGGAAAAAGCGTTTAATCACAATCAATCGCAGGATGCAGAACAGCAGTATGACAGATTACGCGACTCGGCGAGAGAGCAACTGAGACTTAGTCAAAAATATGCTGGGCAGGTAGTCATCTCTTCATATACTCGTCATCTTAACCGTGCTTACATTTGTCATCAGAACCCTGGAGAATCTCGAAAACATGCCCAAGAGTCAGATCGTCTAAACAAACAAGCGTCTGAATTTATCTTTCGCGAGAATAATGCAGTAGGAAGAGTTGGCGCAGATACGATTGATCTTCACGGTCAATTTGTCAATGAAGGCCGTGAGATTGTAGTTCAAAGAATACGATATGCGAAAAGTACGGGACAAACACGTTTACACGTCATTGTTGGGAAAGGTAACCATTCGGCGAACCACATACAAAAGATAAAACCAATGGTAGAAGAAGTGTGCCAACAAGAAGGACTAAGTTACCACACAGAGGCCAATGAGGGTAGAATATATGTTGATCTGACTGGTGGTCAGGCACAATCACCAAATCAATGGCCAGTTGCGCCCGGTCAAACAACACAATCTCAGCAGCAGTATGGACAGCCGATATATCAGACTGCTTATCCTATGGGTCAACAACCAGATTATTCTGAAGCTCATCCTGACTTTGATGTTCAAGCGCAAGTTAAGAAATATCTACCGGTTGTATTACGCCTGTGCCAGAAAGAATGCTGTATAGTCATGTAAGGCAGGGAGGAAGAGTAGAATGCGACTATATATTTTGTAATTTGATACCCATTTCTTGTTTATAATAAATTGATTATATTGGATATATGAAAGATCACATTGTTGAATGACTTGATGTTTTATTGTCTTATGAATACAATATGTATTGGCTCGAGAAAAGGCTCGAGAGTATTATCTTGGTTACATCACTGCTGTTCCCCCACTGGAACGCTTCAAGATCTCAAAACTCCTAAGCCCTGTCTTACTGGTATAGCAGCCCTCTTGAAACTCTGTGGTGGTGTCAGTATTGATAACGTAGATTGCCAAATCGAATTATAATAAGTACACTGTCGCATTCCTCCCAAGCTCTTCCCGCGCCGAATCCTAATCCTACTAATGCAGGCCAAGCCCTTCTCTTAAACAACAATACTGAGAATATAACACCAAATGATGCACCAAGCGTCGACCGGACGAGTAATGTGCTTAAGCAATGGTCCCACTGGAAGTCAAGGTCAGTCATGGACTTCTGCAATATAAACGGAAGCAATATTTACTTTTTCATTTAGGAGCGCTTCGCTAACAGGCCGAGTGGACTTGATTGGTGTTGGCACATTCGGTGGATTCGAGTCTGCCATATTTGAAGTCATGGTCGAGCAATTGACGAAACGCAGTATATCTTCTTGGAATGAAGTAGTTGAGGGTGTCGGCATTCAGGGCCGTGTTGCCGACTCTATATTTTTTATTTTCTACAGTTAGTACATAGATTTGGAGAGAGTCACAATAGTCAAATTTTGGATGGGCGGATGCATGGTGTGAGCAGAATCAACAATAACGAACTGTGTGGTCTGAAAAGGACGTCTCCTCTGAATGGATGCTCAATGAGTCATTTCGCAGAATTTCCGCAATTTATCGAGGAAACAACACATCAATATGTCAAAATCAACTTCACTTCAAAGACTTCTTAGTCTTGACAAGACATACGAGACGCTCGATCAACGCATTGATGCTGCTGCACAAATCATAGACATCTCGCTTGACGCCAGTCTCCAGAAAATATGTCCTCTCAGTGAGAACTTTGGCCGAGTCGATTATGTTTTTCGTTGGATTACCACTCAATTGAAATCGAGCAAAGATGCTAGATATAATCCGTTGGCTTGGAAATTAACACACCGGATTCTGCAAGCCTGTCCAACAGCCGTTAGTAACAGATTGCTATCTAATATATCTGTTGTATCAATAATAGCCGAAGCATTAGCAGAACTGTTTCCTTCGATAGATGATCAAGGCGATGTTATGCACACAAATCACGAAAGTGGAACATCAAATGTCACTGTCAACCCAGAGATCAGTAAAAAGTCCCGCAAAAGGAAGTCTGAGGTGTCTGTCGCTGCAGAAGCCGAGCTCGACAGATCTGAGGCCTTTCTTGAGATAGCAACATTATTTAAATGTCACTATGCTTTGCAGAATAACCGAGAAATAAATCGACGCTTCACTGTCAAGTCAGGAACAACCGATGGGGAAAATAACTTGCGTTTCATGAGGTACTGGCTACATGCCCTGATATATATGATACGTGCCCAAAGTTCCATTTCGCTCAACATCCACAAAGTCGCCGAGTTAGCACAAATCACAGAAGTGCATGACATGTGGAAGAGGGGATCCCAAGATCTCCAAAGTACGGATCATTCAAAGCAGGTCATTAATGAAATAACCAAGCCAAGTCTCATACTTCGCCGTCTGTTGATGGACAGGTGTGAAAGCATGACTGATGATTCGAAACTGTCTATCAATCTCAAACAATTCGCGGGTGATATAAATAAGGTAATCTCCAAGGCCATCATAAGTCCAGCTCTTGCTCAATCGTTAGATCTACAAAGCAATAATCCTTTAAATGCTCAACAACTTTCGTTGAACGATACACAAGCGCGATTCGAGGAAATGTTATCTACAACGCGTGGATCTTTTTCTGGTGATGTTTCTCAAAATGATATGCTTGAAGACCTATTACGGATGTGTACAAACAGAGTCACTGCTTCGCATCCTAAAGATCGAAGGGCGCAATCCCGATGGGTGGAGACAATGTTTTTGGTATTTAACAATCTGGATAAAGACTCCGATGATACGGATCTCACTACCAGAGATCGAGAGCTGATTTCAAGGCTCGTCGATATTTTGGTACAAGCGAATATAGAACTTAGTACGGAGACCTTGAAGAAATTGCTTGCAATATGTGCGATCAATGGTGGAAGCATGGATGAGAAGATTGATTTTGATATTCTAGCTGCAATACTCGCTTCAGAACCGTTGCTGATATACGAACAAAAGGATCATCTCTCCGTCACGCTTGAAAAGATACTGGATGCTGTGAATAGGATTGATATCATGACTTACAGTTCAAACTTACACCAACGTATTCTCGTGCCATTAATCAAGGCTGCTACCACTCAAAGGTATTCGGAATATTTTATAGATAGCTGGCTGACATCACTTGAAAGGCTGGATTTGAAAGATGCACAGATGGTCACGATATGGCATTTCGATAAAGTTAGCGCCGCACTGTCCACTCTTATGAGCGCTGGATTAAATGTTCAGCAAATCAGCTCAAGACTTCTTCTACTATGTGAGAGGCTTGAGAGTCCAGGAGGTCAAGATCAGACCGGTTCATCGTTCAAGATTCTTGACCTCTTCTTAAACTTACTTCGCAATTCAACTTTGATTGATGATCTCAAAGTACCGTTAATGAATGTATTGGATATTGTAAAAAAATCTGCAGCTAAGATTGACACAAAATCACCGTTCAAAGCATTATCATGGAATATACTGGATCGTCTGCATTTACTACTGCATAATGACTGGGCCGATGAGGAAATTGTGCTTTCGACAAATGATGATCTTGGTAACAATGACGGTTCAGAGCAAAATGCGATTGATGTTGCCCAAAAAACTATCAAAAAATCAATCAAAAAATCAAAAGCCACATATTATCAGGACGCAAGATCTGCTCTATCCTATGTATACAACTTCTGTGTAATACCTGCTGATCTTGAGAAGAAAAGGGAACTTGTTGCTGATACTGTTGAGATTTTGCTCGATAGCACGTCAGAGGATGATCATATTGTTCAAACTTCTTCCATATTTTCACTGATAGATTTGACACTCTCCCATGCGTTTGTCTGGTCAAGAATATCTCAAGATCAGCAACGCCGTATCTTGAAGCTACTGGCTCATTCTACAACCGACGATGAGTCTCGGCAGGCGTTTTTCAAATACTGCATGAATATCCAGAGATGGCACAATCACAAAACAAATGAAGAGTTCCTTAAAACTCTGTCATCCATCTGCGATAGTGCACAGTCCGGACCCCAACTACTATCCCAACTAGCTTCGGAACACATATTGACGACCAAGGCCAACGTCCACGTAGATGCTAATAAAAGCGCTCTGAAAATAGACAAAGTTTCTGATTTGTTAGCCCAATTGCAGCTGTTGTTGAAATCTGATAACGTGTCGAATAGCAGCAATATAGTCAAGATCCTGGATCTCGTCGGTCATGATGACAACGTACCATCAATGATGTCAAAACTGTCGAATCACGAAATACTCGTCTTGGTCGATAGACTTTTGAAGGAATTTGTAAACACAATGTCTGTGAGAGTTATGAACTTTGTCCACCTAGCACTGGCAAACCTCAATAGTAAGTTTGACCACATCCTATTAAATTTCATAAAGTGCTGACCGTGGAAAAAGGCATTGAGAGCGGCGATGATAAAGAATTGGTCATTACTTGTTGTCGTAAAGTATTTGCTTCACTCGTGTATATATTATCGAGAACGGAGAATATACAGGTGTGCCATTCCATATTAAAATCAATCATAATGATCTATAGGGACAAAGAAAAGGTTCGATATCCGGATGATTGCATTTATGAGTATCTTTTGCTAATTTACTGTTAGCGAATGTTTGTAAGTCAATATGGTATTGAGAATACTATCAAAACACTACATGGTCTCTTGATACCAAGTACAAATATCAAGGATATAAAAAGTGGTTACATCCTATATCACCAGATTTGTATGGTTGTTCAACAATTATTACAATCTCATCGACGTAGTCTGACGGGTAGATTACACTTGTTCTTACCATTACTTATACAACTCCTCTCAATTCAATATACACCTCACCGAACTAGTCAGAGTAGACGAGTATTCAACCATCCTCCTTGGCTATTTAAATCCAAACAACAGAATCGACATGCATTATCTGCCAATCCCTCTTTCCACACAACATTATTTTCACGATTACTAACTCTTTTATGTACCCCTTCCCCATCAACACTTGGATCTTTCAATTCGCATACCTCGGCTGTCAATCTAGTTGACAAGGTTCGTAAATCCCGTCTGGAAATTAGCGAATTCATCTCGACTGTTATGCATGCATTTTGTAGTTTTGAATTATCTGGAAGACTTGTATCTCCGCAACCTCCTTTGGATAAATCTATTGTTCAATCTTTCCATCAGAGCCAACGAAATCCAAGAGACGCCCTGAATACAGGTCTATATGCTATATTTGATATTATGGACATGGCATCTCCAAATGATGAGAGAATTATAGCTTTGGCTGCATCAATGTCAAAGAGTCAAGTAGCGATATTGAGGAAAGAGCACGGTGAATGGAAGAGATTTGGTCGTTGGAAAAATAACGAACATGATAACAACCGTGATGAAAGATGAGAATGTTGTAATCTTGTTATATATTACATGTACTATATCAAACTATGCTACTTTGATACTTTTGATAACCCTGTACAGTGTATGTCGTATACTTGCACTTTATTCTAAAAGTCGTACTAAACTGATTGTATCATGATATACTTTTCTATACTATTCTCAAACTACTATATCTCATACAGTTGATTTCCTATATCATCCTACACAACACAATCTTTAGTACCAAACTCTGTACTAGTTTATATTCTGCATGTATACTCTTGTATACACCGTCACTATATCCCATCGAGATACTTATTTACCTACCTACCTACTTACTTCTTCCTATCTAGTACTGACCCAAACCAATCCAAGTTTCACAGATGCTCCATCTCGTCTTTACTGCCCTTCAATCAAGGGTATATATTTATCAAAAGACGGATTGGAATATAAGTACGACCATACATCCTAGAAAATACTCCCTCTCGTCCGCTCGGGCCTGTCAAACTGGGAATGGTGCGGTTAGTAGTAGAGTGGGTGACCATCTGCGAATCCTGCATGTTGTACTTTT